>PJEL010001394.1_pt1 | contig 24678 bp, 23 predicted proteins | sample 1853271 | NCBI WGS metagenome assembly PJEL01 (sample SAMN08108733, study PRJNA415343) | Invertebrate metagenome, whole genome shotgun sequencing project. | host: Globobulimina | place: Sweden: Gullmar Fjord | collected 2015-08
TTTTAATAATCTCTCGATTAATCTCAACACGATTGAAGCGGCTCGGCAGAACAAGGTGAGCCGATATTTTTACACTTCGTCCGCTTGCGTGTACCCCGAATCGATGCAGACAGAAACAAGTGTCAAACCGCTCGCAGAGGATGATGCGTATCCCGCTGACCCACAAGACGCATACGGCTGGGAAAAGCTCACCACCGAGAAATTGTGCGAACACTATCGCAATGATTATGACATGGAAACCCGAACGGTTCGGTTTCACAATATCTACGGCCCATTAGGGACATGGGACGGCGGGCGTGAAAAAGCACCTGCTGCAATGTGCCGCAAGATCGCCAAAGCAAAATTGACTGGCCAAAGTGAAATCGAAATCTGGGGCGATGGCGAGCAGACTCGATCTTTCTGTCATATTGATGATTGCCTTGAAGGCATTTTTCGGTTGATGCAGTCGGATTATCCGAACCCACTCAATCTGGGGTCCGATGAATTGATCTCGATCAACGGCCTAGCCGAGTTGATTGCAAACATTGCGGGCGTGCGTATTTCCCGCAAGCACATCGAAGGTCCGCAAGGTGTGCGAGGTCGTAATTCTGACAATACCCTATTGGCCAAAATACTGGATTGGGAACCGGGTATCAATCTTCAAACGGGGCTGGCAAACACCTATGCCTGGATCGAGCAACAGGTTGCTCACGAAATGACCATCGAACACGACGGCACGATCATGACGCCTGAGGTCGTAGTTCGGAGCACAGCCGCGAAGAAGCAGGCCGACCAGCATTCTGCCGCATAGAAGCTCATACTGAATCGTGGCCTACTGCTCAACAACGCGTTACATCCCTGTTTGCTGTTTCTAACCGCAGGATATTGATTGTTTGGCTCAAGCGGTGAGTAAGTCCCTCCCCCCCAATTCAAAAATCAGCGAATCTGCTCGCCGAGCCCGATTCAACATTAAGTCCGCTATCCATTGAGACGATGAAGCGATCTGTGTGTAGTGCTTGTGCGCACTGCAATGATTGTTTGTCTTGCGAGGCTGTCCTATCGGACCATTTCTGCAGGAGATAACTGGTGGACCTTGCAACCGTCATCGGCTCTGTATTAGCATGGATACTCATGGTCGCGGCCATCCTAGTAGGTGGCTCGTCATTGCTTGCGTTTGTCGATCCGCCCTCGGTTGTGGTGGTGATCGGCGGCTCAATCGCGGTGATCATGGTTGCGTATCCATTCGCGAATCTTAAAACGCTGCCTTCAGTCATGATGAACACGGTTTTCGCCAAGCCATCTGAGCCTGGCGTATTGATCGAAACGCTCGTCGAATTCGCTGAAGTTGCCCGCCGTGACGGTATCTTGAGTTTAGAAAACGCCGCAGCAGATGTTGATAACGAGTTTATAAAACGTGGCGTACAGATGGCTGTGGACGGCACGGACCCTGAATTAATCGAAACGATTATGGAAGCGGAGCTGGAGAATGTGATTCTCCGGCATCAAGCCGCCAAAGGGATTCTAGATGGCGTCGGTAAGTACGCTCCTGCGATGGGCATGATTGGTACATTGATTGGTCTCGTAGCCATGCTCGCAAACATGGATGATCCCAGTTCTATCGGTGCCGGTATGGCGGTCGCACTTTTGACGACGTTGTACGGAGCACTCATTGCCAACCTCGTATTCCTACCCATGGCGGATAAGTTGGCCCTTCGATCTTCGGAAGAAGTTCTGATGAAAACCATTGTCATTCAAGGCGTTATGGCCATTCAGTCCGGTGACAATCCACGCATTGTCGAGCAAAAATTGCAAACCTTCCTGCCACCGAACGCTCGCGCTGCTGCCGATGAAGAAGCAGCATAATCACATAGATTGTAACCGTCGACCCGGTCTCGCCAATGTAGTGAATGGTTGTCAGTGAGAAGAGCAGCACATGGCTTGCAAATGCAAAAAAAAGCGACGTGAGCCAGAAGAGGCAGGCATCCCAGAGTGGATTGTTACCTATGGCGACATGATGACGCTGCTGCTCTGCTTCTTTGTGTTGTTGGCAGCATTCTCCGAACTCAAGCAGGAGCATGAATATCAACGCGTCGTCGATGCGATCAAAGAGGCGTTCGGGTATGCGGGGGGTGAAGGCATGCTCCCCGTCATGGATCCGCCAACCCATTCAATGATCCAGATCCTCGAGAAAATCGCGCTCAAGAGCAGAACACGTACAAAGACGAGCCAAAGCTCTATTGTGGGGATGAAGGGTAAGTTCTCTCGTGTCAAGCGGGTTCGTGAAGGGATGATGTTCGTTATTGGTGGCAATGCGGTGTTTGACCGCGAGTCAGCCCAATTGAAGCCACAGGTTGAGGATGAGTTACGTTCGATCGGCAAATTGCTTATCGGTCGGCGAAACAAGATCTCTATTCGAGGACATGCAGATTCCAAAACACTAAGCCCAGATTCAAAATATGCGGACCTGGATGAACTCGCCTTTGCCCGAGCCCACGCGGTGAAGCAATTTCTCGTATCAGACATGGGAATCGAGCGTCAGCGGATCATCGTTGAGTCGCGCGCAGACAGTGAGCCGATGAAGCCACGTGCATCTGCTCCAACGGATCAGCAGATAAACCGACGAGTTGAGATTATCTTGACGGAGAGTGTGGTGAATGACTTCAACCCCGACGTCAATTTTACCGATCCCAATAATGCCCGTGGAGGTTGAACACTATGCCAGATGAGAAAAAAAACAACGATGAGGCAGCCGATGGCGGCGGCAAGAAGTCAATCAAGGTGATCTTGGGTGTAGTGGGCATCCTAGCGCTTGAAGCAGGGACCATTTTTGGGACCGCACTCTTGACGAATAAGCCCGATATTGCCGTTGGTGATCCGTTTGCAACTGATGCATCCGCGGATGAAGAACGAATCGTAGAAATCGGCGTCGTGCAGCAGCGGTTTCCGAATCGCAAGTCAGGCCGGGCCATGCTTTACGAAACGCACATTGCGATTCAGGTAAAGAAGAAGGACGAAGAGCTCGTTCAGAAAATCATCGAAGAGAACAATGCGCGGATCAAGACTGTAATCGGGACCATTTGGCGCAACGCCGAGCCTCGTCACTTCAATGAGCCGTATTTGAGTACACTCACCCGTCAAGCGACTGAATCGTTGGTGGAGATTGTTGATGAAAACCTGCCGGAGGGGGAAGAGACGAGAGTACAGGGAATCCTGATCCCAACGCTTACCGGTTGGCCTGCCGACGGGTAATCAATCAGTGAAACGCGCAAGATTTGCCGACTTTCATATCTGAAGTGCCAGTCGCGCAAGAAGTATCGCGCAATTCTTGAAACACCATCCAGCACAGTCGATGATCCTACCGATAACTGACGATGCGTGCCCTTTACGATTTTTCCAATAATCGGGAGAGCGTTGCTGGTACGTTTGATTGTTATCGTCGTTGTTGTTGTTGTATGGATGCAACCTCTCGCAGGAGGAGGCCAGGATGGCCGAACCAACCGAACCCACCGCAGAAAATCCTGAGTCGGAAGACCCGGTCGAAGGCAATGAAACGCCTGCGAATGACGGTGATACTGCAGCTGATGCGGCCGCACCAAAAGATCCGCCTGTTAATGACGCTGCCAATGCTGCGTTGCAGGCGGCAATGGCAGCAGTCTCCAGTTTGGGTGACGATCCCCCAAAAAATGAACCCGCGAGCGAGTCGGGGCAAGCAAACAATGACGATATCGCAGCACTCATGGCTGCAGCGAGTTCCGATAGCAACTCGTCTGGAGTAGATTCGAGCAATGGTGCAGGTGCCAATTCGATCGACTTTCCAGAACTACAGCCCAAGGGCGGTCAAGAATCAGCGAGCGGTATCAATCTGCTTAACCGAGTCAATCTCAATGTACGGATCGAGCTTGGGCGAACCAAAATGCTGGTTGAAGATGTGCTGCGACTGAATGAAGGATCCGTTGTCGAGCTTGACAAACTGGCGGGCGACCCCGTTGATATTTACGTCAACGATCGTCTGGTAGCATGTGGTGAGGTCTTGGTTCTCAACGATACATTCTCAATCCGCGTAAACGAAATATTGAATGAGGCTGCCATCCCCGTCGGATAGCAGGCTTGATTACAGTGGCAAGTGATGGTGGCATCGGAACGGGCGGAGCCGGTTTCGAGCAGACGAGGAAATCGACAAACATCGATTAATCAAATGCAAAATGAGCCAGGATGGCGATCATGAAACGAACGTATGCAGACTCTTTTCACATTAATCCTATTCTCCTTTTGGGAGTCGTTGCATCGCTAACCGGCGCAATGACGTTCGCCCAATCCAATCAGCCGACAGAAACCAAGCCTCCAACTGAAACACAAGCTTCAGAGCAGGCAGTTGAAAAAATAGGTGCCAATCTTGGTGCCTCGATTGATGATCCGGTTGAATTGGGAGATGCAACAGGCTCAGTGTCGGAAGAAGACACTGCTGCTCGCGAGCAGCTGTCACCAGATCCTGCTGAACGAACACTCTCTGAATCCCCCGTCGATACACCTATCAATCCTGTGCGAGCCGGAGATGTTGAGTCTTCTACTCCACTCGAGGGTGTGAATGACGACGTAGATGCAGACTCGTCAGACGCCACAAGCACTGAGGAGGAATCAAAGAGCAGACCCTTACCTCTCCCATCCAAGGGTTCGCGATTCGCCACCGGTGTCAAGGATGGTGCCAACGCTCATGGTGAGGGCACTGGCGACATTGCAGATGAGTCAATTCCTTTGCTCGGAAGTGGGAGCAAGGATTGGATTCTTAAGACCTTGGGCGCGATCGGTGTCGTCTTAGGTATCTTCCTCATGATTCGGCCGGTCCTGATGCGTATGAACGGTACCTACGCCAAATCGCGAGCACCGTCCGGCGTCATCGAATCACTTGCTCGCTATCCATTTGGAAAAGGTCAATCACTGGTTCTGTTGAAGATCGATTCACGTGTGATACTGGTGAGCCAAACCACGACAGGGACGACATTGGTGACCGACTTCCGTGAACCGGAAGAAGTGGCATCGTTGTTGCGCAAAGTATCCGATTCAGATGGCGAGTCATTCAACCGCAAACTCGAATCATTGCTCCGAGGAGATGAAGAGCAGGCTGACACTTTTGCAATGCAAGATTCGGCAGGTAGCTCGCCGAGTGATGTGGTTGATCTGACCCAAAAGAAAAGGGCTAGCTTCGGATTCGGCGCTCGACTTGCCGCAACCCGAAACGGCGCCTCCTCCGTCAATCCCACTACCCATGCCTCCAACGGAGTAAGGCCCTGATGCGTCAGATTCTGGTGAGGACAATCTGCATAAGACGATGCGTCATTTGGAGTGCGATGATCTGTGCACTCTTGGTGATTGATGCGAGCACGTTTGCGCAAGTTACGACGGTACCGACATCGCCCACTACATTTGATCTTGAAAGTGCAATCGGCACGCCAGACGGTCCTATTGCTGCAATCAACGATCCACTCACGATGATCGAAGATGCATCGAAGCCCATCCCAGGTTTTGAAGAAGGCTTGAGCCCGGCTTTGAATTTCTTGATGTTGCTCACCGTGCTTTCGCTGGCGCCTTCTATTCTTGTCATGTGTACTTGTTTCACACGATTTATCATTGTGCTGTCGCTGGCAAGGCAGGCCATGGGCACCGGATCATTGCCCCCCGCGCAAATCCTCTCCGGCATCGCACTCTTACTCACGTTTGTGGTTATGACTCCAACCATTGACCGCATTCATCAAGAAGCAATTATCCCGTACCAAAACGGCGATCCGAATGTTGTGAGCCAACTCGATGTTTGGAATCGAGCTAAAGAACCCGTTCGAGATTTCATGTTCCAACAAGTTGATGCGGCGGATAGCTGGGATGGCGTGTACATGATCCTTGAATACCGAGGGTTTGACATTTCAGATCCGAGCTCGTTGACGTATGATGATGTGGATTTGGTGTCGCTCATTCCTGCATTCATCATGAGTGAACTCAAAGTGGCCATGCTCATCGGTATCCGCATCTATCTCCCATTCCTGATCATTGATATGGTGATTGCTAGCCTGTTGATTTCGATGGGCATGATGATGTTACCCCCCGTCCTCATCTCTTTGCCGTTCAAATTAATGCTCTTTGTTCTGGTCGATGGGTGGCATTTGATCATTGGCAATCTCTTGATGAGTGTAGAGCAATTTCCAAACGTCAACGCATCTGCGATCCCAATCGTACACATGGTTGAACGTGCTACTGGCATGGCTTGACCGTTGGATGACGCAGTTTTTGACACGTGTATTGGCCTCTGCTGAGTCTGGAATTGGAGTCAGATCATGAACGTAGTTGGAATTGAATTAATACGCAGTGCGCTGATCACTGCACTCATACTGGCCGCTCCAATCCTGATGTCAGGATTGGTGATCGGCTTATGTGTATCCATCTTTCAAACAGTCACGCAGATTCAAGAGCAGACGCTAAGCTTTGTTCCCAAAATTGCGGGCATGATTATCGTCGCTGTATTACTCGTGCCTTGGATTCTTAACAAACTATCCCAATACGCGATCCTCATGTTCACTGGGGTGAGCTAGATGCATTATCTTTGAATGTTCGTCTTTGATCTGATTTTTTGCTTTCTTGACTTTTGCTACTCTTTAGATTATGCCCGACCTCTCACCAATCTTCCCGCACTTGGCTCCGTTGGGGATGGTGTTGGCGCGCTTGACGGGTATCTTCATATACGCACCAATTCTGAGCAGTCCCCTGATCCCGCGTATTGCGCGCGTCTATCTGGTTGTGGCCTTGACGCTTGCGGTATACACCGCCGTCTTGCCTTCGATGCAAGTCTCTGTTTTGATGGGATCAATGAATGTCTCCGCTTGGACGATTGTCCCTGTTCTGGGATTTGAATTACTCATTGGGCTTGTCGTAGGATTCATCGCGATGATCCCATTGGCGGGCATTCAATTGGCAGGACATGAAGTGGCTCAACAATTCGGGTTGGCCATCGCTCAAGAATCAGATCCAAATCTTCAAAGTAACGTCTCGTCCGTCGGCATTCTGCTGTTCTATTTGGCACTCTCAATTTTCTTGACCATTGGAGGCATCAGTGTTCTTTTTGCGGTCCTCTTGAATTCGTTTGATTCCATCCCGATCGGCGGATTTCGGGTGGACGTGGGCCTGATTGATATCGTGGCGGGTACTCTGAACACTTCTTTCGAATTGGCTGCTCGTATCGCAGCGCCGATATTCTGCATCATGTTTGTTCAATCGGTATCGCTGGGTTTCCTGAGTCGAACCGCTCCTTCATTCAATATTCTGTCGCTGGGATTTCCCATCCGCGTTATGTTGGGTTTGTCTGCAATGATCGCCTCGATTGCATTCATTTACGATGCTATTGAGAATGTTGTTTTCGATACGTTGGATGGGTTGTTGTTCTTGTTTACTTAGATGATTGATCCGCAGCACGGGTTCGAATCACAACCCTATGAAAGTGCAAATGCATGGCTGATGAGTTTGGCGAAAAGACCGAGCCCGCAACCCCGAAGCGCAGAGAGCAATTGCGTGAGCAGGGGAATGTTGCCAAATCAACAGACTTGGCCGGTGTGATGACACTTGCTGGCGCTCTGATTCCAATGATGTTCGCAATCTCGTTTATTTTCCAGAATTGGATTGGGTTGATGCGCCGCATGCTGAGCGGACAAACTACGAGTGATCTGCTTTCAGAACGCGCATTGTTTGGCGATGTTGCGCTGGCGTTCAGGACTGCGATCACGATTGCATTGCCTTTCGTACTCATCGCCACCGCCAGTACTGCCTTGATAATAGTCGCTCAGATTGGACTTCGAATTTCCTTCGAGCCGTTGCGTCCGAATCTCACCAAAATGGACCCGGTACAGGGAGCAAAGAAATTTGTTGATCTCAAGTCAGCAATGCAATTGGTGACCAGTTTAGCAAAAGTCTTCTTGATTGGCACTGTGGCTATTCTCTATGTACGTTATCACTTCCGGGAGATTATGAGCTTATCCGTGCTACGGCTCGCTGCAGCGCTACGTCAAGGCGGATCAATAGTAATCAAATTGATTCTCTTGCTGTTGGTGCTGCTGGTTATCTTAGCCATCATTGATCTGATCTATCAACGTTGGCAATTTGAACGAGACAATCGCATGAGCAAACAGGAGATTAAGGAAGAAGCCAAGTCGATCATGGGTGATCCCAAACAGAAACGAAGGCAGCGAGAATTTGCGATGCAGATCATGAATCAGCGAACCGCAAAAGTGGTGCCGGAGGCTGATGTAATTGTTACTAACCCGGAGCATTATTCTATCGCGCTAAAATGGGATCCAGAATCAATGGACGCCCCCAAAGTCTTGGCCAAGGGGGCTGACTATATGGCTTTACGTATTCGACAGATCGCCACACTAAACGGAATTCCCATCGTCGAACGTAAGCCACTCGCCCGGGCAATGTATCCCTTGGTAGAACCGGGGCAGGAAATTCCTGCCCAGTTTTACACCGCAGTAGCGGAAATCTTAGCATTTGTATATCGACTTGAAGGCAAGAAGGTTGGGTGAGCAAACGGAGAAAGAAAAGTGAACGCTCATACGCATGAGCGAAGTGAAGCAATACGATGCCTGAACCTGCATTAATACAACCCGGATCGAATGACGAGCAGACGCTCTTGCAGCGCATGGGTGCGTTTCGTTCTGTAGGTGTGCCTATTGGGTTCATGATGCTGCTGGTGGTCATCATCGTACCGCTTCCCACGATGATCATTGACCTCTTGATTACCGCTAATCTAAGCATCGCAGCGATCATTCTACTAACCACAGTGTATCTACGGCAGCCACTTGAGTTTTCGGTTTTCCCGCCATTGCTATTGGGAACGACGCTCTTTCGGCTGGCTCTTAATATTGCTACTACACGACTCATCCTATCTGCTGATGCAACAACTCCTGAAGGTGCCAAGGGCGCTGCGGGCGAGGTCATTAACGCTTTTGGAGATTTCGTTACTGGCAATTCTCCCGTCGTTGGTACTGTCATTTTCCTGATTCTTGTGATCGTCCAGTTTGTGGTGATTACCAAGGGTGCAACTCGAATCTCGGAAGTAGCTGCACGGTTTACGCTTGATGCCATGCCGGGCAAGCAGATGGCCATTGACGCAGACCTCACCGCCGGCATGATTGATGAAACGGAAGCAAGATCACGGCGTGAAGCGATCATGCAGGAGGCAGATTTCTACGGAGCGATGGATGGTGCATCCAAATTTGTGCGAGGCGATGCGATAGCAGGTATCATCATCACGGTGATCAACGTGTTGGGCGGGTTCATCGTCGGTGCAGTTTACAAAGGATGGACAATTTCAGAATCTGTCGAAGTCTTTGTGCAACTCACCATCGGTGATGGTTTGGTTTCACAGATGCCATCGTTCATTATCGCAATTGCGTCCGGTCTCATTGTCGCGCGGTCCGGCTCACGCAAGGATTTTGCCAGCGAACTCACAGATCAGATTTCAAGTCAACCAAAAGCGCTGTTCATTACTTCTGGGTTCCTAGCCATGATGTCATTTACGGGCATGCCGTTCGTACCGATGATTCTTAGTAGTCTTTTTGTCGGTGGCATAGGTTTCTTTGTTAGGCGTGGCATAGAAAATGCGAAAGTGGTTACGCAGCAACAGCTGGAGCAAGAAGCAATCCCTGAAGGTCCAGCGGCCCCCGAAGTTGACGATCTACTCAAAGTTGACCTTCTTGAGATTGAAGTCGGCTACGGTATTGTCGCATTGGTTAATTCTGAAGATGGAGGATCACTCCTTGATCGTATCAGTATGTTGCGCCGGCAACTTGCGGTAGACATGGGCTTGGTTCTCCCACCGGTACGAATTCGGGACAACAGCCAAATCGACCAACATCAGTACAACTTTAAGATTCGCGGTGCCACCGTCGATGGTGCACTCGTCTACCCCGATCTATGGTTGGCGATGGATTCCGGCTTGGCGACAGGTGAAATCGATGGCACGCCTACGCGAGAGCCAGCCTTTGGACTTGATGCCTATTGGATCGATGAGCAACTCCGGTCGCGCGCCGAATCTCAAGGGTACACCGTAGTCGATGCGGCGACCGTTATGATGACGCACTTCACGGAGATGATACAGAAATTTGCGGACGAGTTACTTACTCGCGAAGAGGTTAACAATCTTATTTCCGGGCTCAGAGATCGTGCGCCCAAGCTGGTCGAGGAAGTCATCGGCGAAAAGGTCAAGCCGGGCGAAGTGCAAAAAGTTTTGCAAGCGTTGCTGCGTGAACGTGTCCCGATTCGTGACCTAGAGACTGTAGTGGAGACAATGGGTGATTGGATTATCCATACTCGAGACACTGACGTCTTGGTGGAGTATGTGCGCAACGCGTTACGACGATCTATTGTGACAAATTACCTAACGCCCGACGATGAAGGGCACATGAAATTGTTCTGTATCACAATTGATCCACGCCTCGAAGATTTGGTGTCGTCATTTGTGGATCGTTCGACCAGTACGACCACCATTACGATGCCGCCCGAAATCGCCAGCCGTGTTACCAATCAGATTCTCGAATCGCTTGACCCGTTGATCCGAGCAGGCCGGCCAGGCGTCATCCTTACGTCGCCACAGGTTCGCGGCCCACTTCGTCGGATCATCGAGGCCCATCTGCCAACCGCATGTGTGCTGGGCTACAACGAAGTGCCATCAGGGTTGAATGTCGAGTCAGTCGATCTGGTTCAGATTCCTGAGTCAGAATCGGCTGAAGTAGCGATGGCAGTGGGGTGAGTCCGCCATTGTTCACCATCGAATTCGACAAAAGTTAGTTACTCTGTGCACACTCGCCCATCAGTTGTGATATGATGGGGCCAGAATCTGAATCACCGCATGAGCGTTCTCAACGCATCACACAGATGATGTTGAGTTTGAGGCTGGATGCCTCGAAATTCTGAACGCGCCTAGGAAGGGCATGCTCATGGACCTGAAGACCTATCAAGCGTATTCAATGGGCGAGGTGCTTACGCGCATTCGTCACGATCTCGGCCAAGATGCAGTTGTGCTGCACACTCGTACTTTCAAACGCGGTGGAATGCTCGGATTGGGGGCACGAACGGTCTACGAGGTGACTGCGACCTGTTCTCAACACAAGCCCGAGGATCGACTGAAAGTCGCCGCAAAATTGGCCGGCCAGGTCTCTCCAGATTCCACAGCGTTCGCCAGCACCGCCAACCGAGAGTACGGCACCCCTTCCACACAGACACTTTTAAAGAAAGCCGTTCAACTGGAATCCGAGATCGTATCACCTTCTTCGGGTAGCCATAATCGACAGTCGCATATCAACTCCATATTGCATGGATCCGGTAGCAGTTCGCAAGCAGGAAGCACTGCTCAATCAAATGGCACACCGATAGAGCATACACCAAATGGTTCCGCTAACGGCAAGACTAGAAGGCCACACCAATCTCGTATCTCCAAAACGCTTCCCCATCAGCCATCATCGCCCGTTCTAGCAGGCGATGATCTGATTTCATCACTCGTGGATGCTGCGGGCGCAACGCGAAACAATGTTGTATCAACTCAGTCCGATGGTGCTCCACATTCTCCGCCAAACCTATCTACAAGCAGCTCTGAGCAAAATGTGGCGAGGCGTTTTGTCATTGATCCATCATCGAATCGTGCGCAGTCAACCAAAACGCAGAAGATAGACATCGCCGCTTCAGCCACATCGAAACAGGCAGCTGAACAACTGCCTGAAAGTGGAGGGGGCAATCGCCGAACACGATCTACCGTACAAAAGATGGTTCAGTCGATTGGGCAACCGCATCAGCAATCATCAATCCTCATTCCGCCAAAGGCGATAGGCACATCCTCTACCCAAGAGAATCCTAAGCCACTTGTGGTGAAATCTAATGATTCCACATCGCAGCAGACCGACCATGTGCGTTCCGAATTGGACGCTTTGCGGCAATTGGTATCTCAGGTACTCGAAGTTCAACAATCGCAACAGGAACAGTTGAAGCAGACCCAGGTGAAGCACGAAGATGCGGTCGCAGAATTGGGTGCGCGCGTAGATGCCAATCGACCTGGTGCCAGTTTACCGGAGTCGGTCTTCAATCATTACACCAACCTCATTCAACACGAAGTTTCTGAAGAACTTGCAGACGAAATCTGTCATGCGATGCAATTAGAATTATCTGAGGCAGAGTTGGCCAATGGAGAAACTGTGCGCGAGCATCTGGTTCAGCACCTGATGGAGCATCTCCCGGTAGCTGAGAATGTCGATATTGAGGGCATCCGGACAGCCGGCAATCGGCCGTTTACCATGGCTCTCATCGGCCCGACAGGAGTGGGCAAGACAACCACGATTGCCAAGCTGGCTGCTTCCTTCAAACTCCGTGAAGGGCGGTCCGTGGGGCTCATTACCACTGATACCTACCGAATTGCTGCGGTGGATCAACTCAGAACCTACGCAAATATCATCGGTGTACCGCTGAAAGTGGCCATGACACCCGCTGAAATCGCCTCTGCATGCCATGCTTTGCGTGATGTCGATGTCATTCTGATTGACACTGCCGGCCGATCGCCGAACGATACGAGTAGAATTGAGGAGATTCACTCGTTTATTGAGGCTGCTCAACCGCACGAAACCCATTTGGTGCTGTCGAGTGCCTCGAGCGAAAACGTCCTCCTGCAGACGATTGAACGATTTGCAAGCGTGCAGGCGGATCAGGTGATTTTCACCAAATTAGACGAAGCCGTGAATTTCGGCGTGATCGTCAATGTTATGAAACAGGTCAACAAACGTTTGTCGTTTGTGACCACCGGGCAAGAGGTTCCGGATCAAATTGAGCATGGCGAACCTCGACGGTTGGCCCAATTGATCCTTGGGGAAAGTTTGAAATCGAGATGACCACGGCAGATCAGGCTGAACGCCTGCGCCAACTTGCAAAGACGAATTTGCACCCGGAAACTGTAAATTCGACTGACACTCCGAATGAATCGCCATCTGAACCTGCTGAGCAGCCGCCTGAAAAGGTCGACTCATTGTCGTCGACGCAATCTCAGGGGAAGTCAGCGGGGGCCAGCGATACAGCGCCATCGGTCCGTTCCGCCGAGATTGATCGATCAGCCGCCGCTAAGAATGGTCGCAATTCTAGGGTGCGTTGGCTCGGAGATGAACAGACTGTTGGTTCATCTGAAAAGGCTCAAACATCAACACCTATTTCCAAGCACTCAAAGCAGCGAGCGCCAGTTCATCGAGCTCGTTTTATCGCGGTGACGAGTGGCAAAGGCGGGGTGGGAAAGTCCAACATTGCCGTCAACCTCGCGATCGCATTGGCGCAAAGCGGCTTGCGCATTTCTCTCATTGATGCGGATATGGGGACCGCCAACGCGGATGTACTTTGCGGAATTCGGCCAGCGCATAATCTGTCACACTTTCTCACTGGTCGGCGTTCACGAATCGAAGATGTCTTTGTGGATGGACCGGGTGGGTTTCAACTTGTTCCAGGGGCGAATGGAATACGGCATCTTGCGGAGCTTGATGAGGAACAGCGCACTCGGCTCATTCAGGGCTTGTCCGGCCTTGAGAAGACCAGCGACATCGTTCTCCTTGATACCAGTGCGGGAATCAATGCCGTCGTGACTGCGATGTCACATGTTGCTGACACGGTGCTTCTTGTTTTGACACCAGAGCCGACTTCGATCGCCGATGGCTACGCTCTCATCAAGGCAATACATGCGCAAGCCCTACGAGCTGGTTCTACCCATGAAATGCAACGCATTGCTATTCTTGTGAACATGGCTTCTTCAAAGCAGCAAGGCCGCGCTGTTTACGACCGAATTTCATCCGTATCTCGTCGTTTTCTGAATCGTCATTTGGACTACGCCGGTTGGATCCCTCAAGATTCAGCGGTACCTCGAGCGGTCATTCGACGAGAGCCGTTTTTCATTGCTGCACCTCGATGTGGCGCAAGTCGTGCTATTGCCCAACTAGGGTGTGCATTAAGTTCAAGCCAACCCGGGGTCGTATATGTTGGGGGTGAAAATTCATCACCACAACATAGCGGGTATTTTGCTCGTTTGTATCACTGGTTACGACAGCAAGCTTGAGGAATCTTTCTCATTTTTCTAGAGTTTTCCTTCATATGGTGTTGTAGATGGCCGATAGCCACTTTTGCAGCGTCCCATGTCTGAAGCCCAAAAAAACCATCCTCTGGATTCTATTGCAGGCATTCAGCCCGTCCGAGCGATCGGTGGGACGTTGGCCTTGGCGGGTTTTACTATTGCATTATTGTGCGGCTTACATGCGGGCAACCCAGTTGAGACCATCGTGTTTCGCAGTTTGGGGAGCATGGCTTGCTGTCTCATCATGGGCCTCATTGCAGGTCGATTCTGTGATGTTGCGATCACAGAATACATGACCACCTATTTGCGCAGCCAAGATGTTCCACAATCTGACATGGATGTAATCGATCTTGCACTGCAATTGCAGCAAGAGCGTTATGGTGGACAAAATCTGGATAACTCAACAAACGCAAAAGATATCGCAGAGATCGTCAACTAGTCCTTGCCGAAGCGAGGCCGATAAGTTATAGTGTTGGTCAACAGGTCCAAGGACGGACCAACATTGCAAATGTACAAAGGTCAAGGAGTGGACCATGCCCTCGAAGGTAACAGTACAACCCCCGAAACGTAAACGTTCATCTCGTTCAAAGACTGCGACCGTCATGAAAGACGGGATGCCTATTCAGGACGCTTGGGTCGAATTCAAAACAACCGGAACTGAAAAGCTGCGTAATGCCCTGTTGGAGCATTACCTCCATCTGGTAAAGTACAACGCAGAACGCGTTCACTCAAAATTGCCGTCGGAGGTTGATGTTCAAGACTTGATGCAAGCAGGGTTCTTCGGCTTGAAGGATGCGATCGAAGCATTTGACTTGTCACGTGGAATCAAGTTCGAAACGTATTGTGCAAATCGCATACGTGGCGCAATACTCGATGAGTTGCGATCCATGGACTGGGTGCCCCGTTTGGTGCGCTCACGAACATCCAAAATTGAAGCTGCACGTAAATCACTTCGTTCCAAGCTTGGCTGTCAGCCTACCGAGACTGAGATCGCAGAGCATTTGGATGTCGACATGGACGAATTGAAGAAGATCATCAAAGACGGACGAGCCGTCGGCGTGGTTAGCCTCAATCGCAAATGGTACCAAACCGATTCCAGCAAAGACGTACGTGAAATCGATGTCTTTGAAGATGCCCGGCAGTCCAATCCGTATATTGAGACGCAAAAGAACGATCTCAAGGATTTGATCACAAAGGGATTGAGTCGTGCAGAGCGTTTGATCGTCATCCTGTACTATTATGAACAGATGACGATGAAGGAGATCGGGGCAACGCTCGATCTTTCCGAATCACGTGTCTCACAAATGCATTCATCAATACTCGCGCGTCTTCGAGCTTACCTGCTTCATCGTGAACGAGAGTTCTATCCCGGCAACTGACTCAACCACCGACAATCTGACATTCTCATCAACACCGGCACTTGCTGGTGTTGATGTTTTTTTGCGTATCTGTTCACATCACCTTTTCACTTCTGCCTACCTACGCTAGCGCATGAAGGCATCTCCACGCATCTTCATAGCCTTGGGCTCCAACCTAGGAGAGAGGGCCTCTCTGATGGCCGAAGCGATTGCTGAGATTCATGCGCACTCATCCATTCAAGTGATTCGACAAAGCGCGGTTGTTGAAACTGCGCCGGTTGGTCCTGGCGAACAAAGAGATTACTTGAATGCTGTCATCGAAGTTGCTTCGACACTATCGCCGATCGGGCTGTTGTCAGCTCTTTTGAATATCGAGTTGTCAATGGGTCGAGAACGCCTGGAGAAGTGGGGGCCGCGAACCATTGACCTAGATATTCTGTTGTTTGGGGATGCCGCCATCGATGAAGTTGATGCAACAACTGGACTGCATATTACAATTCCTCATCCGCGGTTACACGAACGAATGTTTGTCCTGTCGCCAATGCTAGAAATTGCTGCGGATGTTCGACATCCGGTGCTAGGTAAAACGATTCGAGAGCTGTATGCGAAAGCGTGTGCTCAGTAGGAAACAAATCTACCAAAAAAACCTTGCATTGTCTTTGATCAGACATTTCAAGGTTGTCGATCTCGCTACATGCGGCCGAGTCGTTGCAGCATTGCTTGCGAAAGCGTTTCCGGTTCGATTTCAACTTGATGTCCGCTTTGTAGTTCTTTCAACGCCACAAGATTATCGTCGATGAATTCTTGGCCGAGGATGGCAACATACTGCGCACCACATTGGCCAGCATCCTTCAGCAATTTTCCCAAATTGCGCGTGGTCTTGTATGAACGTCGACAGTGAATACCTGATCGCCGAGACTCGTTCATCAGCCGTGAAACTGCAGCCGTTGCAGCATCACCTGCGGTATTCACAATGAACAATTCGCAGTTGTCTCGTAGGTCCTCTGGTTCGGGTCGTAAGTGATTGTCTTCTAGCACGAGTCCCAAGACAACATCGCCCATTCCAAAGCCACAGGCTGGAAGAGAGGGGCCGCCAAAGGTCTCAATGAGTTTGTCGTAGCGGCCGCCGCCTGCGATGGCGCGTTCGCTGCCGGATGATTCGTGTATTTCAAAGACCATGCCCGTGTAATAGGCCAAGCCGCGCACAATACCCAAATCAAAGTCGCACCAACTGGCCAAGCCCGTGTCGTTTAACGATGCGTGCAATGCCTTTAAGTCCACCAAAGCTGCTTGGTGTTCTTCATCTTCTACACATCCAGAAACACAAAATGCATGGGCTATTGCTTCCCATTCTCGGTCTGCAGAAATAGTCACTTTGGCAAGGGCGGTAAACTCTGCAACAACGGCGGAGCTCAATCCTATCTCGCTCGCCATTTTCTCAAAAGCCTGAGGCTCGAGTTTGTCTCGTTTGTCCAAGAGTGCAAATGCCGGTGCGAGTTGATTTTCAGAAAGCCCAAGTCGAAGTAAGCATTTGGAGACGGTTTCACGATGGCTTACGTGAACTCGTGCAATCTCGCGGGTGATGCCCAATTCTGCGAGCAAATCGATTGCCACGCCTAACACTTCTGTATCACCCGATACTGAATCGTCGCCAATGAAATCAACATTCCACTGCATGAATTCGCGGAGGCGGCCACGTTGTGGTCGTTCCGCACGGAAATGAGCTGGGATGGCAAACCATTTGATGGGGCGGGGGAGCGATGCTGCCTGTGCAACCACCATGCGAGCCAAAGTGGGAGTGAATTCAGGTCGGAGGGCCAACTGCCGTCCACCACGATCTTCAAACGCGAAGAGCTCACTAACGATACCATCGCCAGATTTGACTTTATACAGGTCCAGCATTTCAAACATTGGGCCTTCGATTTCATCAAACCCGTGACGAATGGAGACCGTTCGCCATGCATTTTCAATGTAGCGACGCCAACTCATAGCTTCAGGGAAGAAATCTCGAGTGCCCTTTGGGCCTTGAAATCGACGTTGTGGGGTGTTTGGGGATGCCGCTGCCACAGGAATTCCATTTCTCTTTGGAAGATGATGTTGGGAATGAGGCTCTCAGGATAGGTGAATAAGCCGCCCAATTCGCAAGGTACCAACGGGTTTCAGACATTCTTGGAATACGGTACTTGAATTCATCGTCAAAACAAAGGAATTCAGCCGAAATTGCAAGATATGGCTCCTGTTTTCCCAAAAAGTGAGTACTGTAGGGTCATGGAACTGGAATCCGCGTGCTTGTCCGTGGGCGGATTCATCAATCCTTTTCGCAATGGCGTCGAGGTTCATCGGGTTTGCCTGCGTGTCCAAATTTCAATTGTGTCTTTGTCCCGCTCGGTTGGGGCACTTGTTTCTTTTTCAGGAGGCCCGTTATGGATCAGCATCAGCATAAATCTGCCCGAATAGCTGGACGCTATGGTTTTACACTCATTGAACTCCTAGTGGTTATTTCAATAATTGCACTCTTGATCGGCTTGCTGCTACCGGCTCTGTCTATGGCTCGCAGGGCCGCCTTCAAGACTGCGTGCGCATCCAATCAAAAGCAGATTGGAATCGCCATGCATTTCTACACCACTGAATTCAACGAGTATGTGCCTCGCGAAGGTCATTACAACGATTTGAATCCAAATACAAATGTACCGCGGTACATTCCACGTATTCCTTGGGCGTTTGCATTTCGCCCCTACATCGATCTTACCATACCCCACGACTACTACGTCCAGATGTCCCGGCCTCGTACAGGTGATATGTATGAGTGGGTCGATGTGTACAAAGATCCCGGAAATTCCGATCAATGCCATATGCTGCAGTACATCAATAATGGGATCAAGTTTAATGAGCAAGGCGCGGGAAGAATCACGGGCGCGACAGTCTATACAGATTTCCGACGACCCGGTGCGACGTTGTACTTGACAGCATTTGCCAATGATGAGACAAATCAATTCTGTGATAACAACTACGGCACCGCATACAGCACTGCGGGCGATCGTGGAATCGCAGCATGGTACGACGTTTGGCGTACGATCCATATCACGGCAGAGAAAGTGAATTATGCGAACGGTCGACGCATTCAGGCAGACCGACATGAAACGGGGTCCAATGCGCTCTATGTCGATGGACATGTTGAGTTGCTGGGCGAAGATAAACTTCTTAATGTAGACTCATGGAATGACTGGACGCCGTGGAGCTATTGAGACATTGCTGCATGATCAGATAGCTGAGATTATTTTCAAGGCACGCCTCTTACGGGAGGCGTGCTTTCATTTTTGATTGTGTTTAACTATGAGTAACACAATCACAATTGCGCCCAATCGACTGAACCATCCGCAGATGTTGGGACGTAAGGCATGGATGATGCGATTGCTTCGACATATTTTTGAACGGCTCCGGTATTGAATAGAACGACCCGCTCATGCGGTTGTACCCGCCCTTCAGCGACGAGTTGTTCTAAGACCCCGACACAAACTGCTGCTTCGGGACACAGCGATATGCCTTCCTGTCGTGTGACCAAGTGCATCCAATCATGAATTCGTGATTCATCCGCTGCTCTGGCTTCACCGTGTGATGCGCGGACTGCATCCAAAATCATGAAATCGCCGACTGCCGCTGGCACACGTAATCCACTAGCGATTGTCTCTGGATTTGGAAACGGCTCTGCATGACGTTCGCCTGCATCGAATGCGGTCACGATTGGGGCGCATCCGGTAGATTGGCAAGCGTACATGCGAGGCATGGAAGCGTCGTCGAGCCAGCCTAGTTCTCGAAGTTCGTGAAAGGCTTTCCACATACCAATGAGTCCAGTGCCGCCACCAGTTGGATAGAGAATAACATCCGGTAATGTCCAGCCAAGTTGTTCTGCGAGTTCGAGTCCCATCGTCTTCTTGCCTTCGATGCGATACGGCTCCTTCAATGTGGAAACATCGAACCATTGCATCGGGGTTTTGCCTTGACCAACGATTGCACCGCAGGCATTGATTAAGCCATCCACTTTATATGCGTGGGCACCGAAGAGAGCAGCTTCGTGTTGATTAACGATTGGGGTATCCGCGGGCATGAAGATAAAACATTCGATCCCGGCACGGGCAGCATAAGCGGCGAGGGCACCTCCCGCATTTCCAGCAGTCGGAATGGCAAGTCGAGTTACACCAAGCTCCTTTGCTTTGGAGACAGCCATAGATAAGCCGCGAACTTTGAAGGAGCCGGTAGGGAGTTGCGATTCATCTTTGATGTAAACGTGATCCAAGCCAAGGTGATTTCCCAAAGCAGGGGCGTGCAGCAACGGAGTCATGCCTTCGCCCAAAGTCACGATGTTCTCGTCGTGAATCACGGGGAGTAACTCGCGGTATCGCCACATTGTTGGTGGACGGGATTGAAGATCATCACGAGAGACGTTCAGACGTACACGATCCAGATCATACCGAACCCACAGCGGGCGACCCGCATGAAGAGTTTGCAACGCTGCGTGATCCAGTATCGTGCCTGGCTCGATAGCAGATTCCAAATGGGTTACATACGTCATCGCGCGCGTCCTCCTATCGCAACAAAGTGATCGACTTCAGATACGGTTGGAGTATCGTATGGACAAACTCCCTGCAGGTTTTGAAAAGAACAAAGTTGAGGCGAACAGAATGAATCGAATCAATATCTCGACAAACACGCCTTGGGAAGAAAGCGTCGGGTACTCGCGGGTTGTGCGGATCGGGCCACATATCTATGTGTCCGGCACCGTGGCTGCAGATGAAAATGGTCACATTCAAGGCGAGGGCGATGCCTACCTCCAAGCGAAATTCATTCTCGGGAAAATTGAGAATGCATTGGCGGAGGTGAACGCGAATATGGGAGATGTCGTTCGAGTGCGCGTGTATTTGGCTACGAATGATGCGATGGAAGGTGTTTCAAAGGCCCATCACGAATATTTTCATGCCGTTCGGCCCGCCAATACGACGGTCGTGGTGGCAGGGTTGGCCAATGAAGCGTGCTTGGTAGAAATCGAAGTCGAAGCGTTGGTATTGAATGCGAACGACCAACTATCCCGCTAATCGCTGGGCTCGCAAATGAGCATGGATCTTACTCAGATTTCCCAGCGGTGCAAAATAGTTTGCTTCCATGGGGTTGAAGATGATCCCCCAAACATCGTATTGGGCAAGGGCTTCGACCCAACCGATCGCTCCATCCGGTTCCATAAAGACCATGGGAACCAAACCATCTTCCGAAACAACGCCGACTTGTTGACCGCAGTTGAAAGCCCGATCATCATCAGTGAACGCGTAAACCATAGGCCGACCATCAATCACACCACAGTACGGTGCGACATTGATCCCAGTTCCGCGCGTAAGGAACACCCAATGTTCAGCATCGAATGTTGCTTCCCACAAGGCATCTTGTGCCTCTGGTGAGCCATCTGAGTCACGAACCGCAATCGATAGTGCGTCAATGTCATGTGTCGTCATTGGAAAACCTCCGATGAGTCGAATCGGCTTGCAAAGCACATCAGTTGATCGCGATTGGAGTTTCACCAATTACTGGACGTCCTCAGTGCAGCCTGGATGATCTGGACGATTTGGCCATCACCGAAATGGTCTCTTACAATCACGAACATCGGGACATCCAACCTCCTACACTCCATGTATGCCCATTGGTTATCGCGCAATTCGAGCAATTCATGGCAATCGCTTGACGATCGACATGATCGAGCAAGCCGGCGTTGCGTCCGGCATGAAGATCGAGGAAGTCAGCGATAGTTGCGTTGTCTTGACGACCGGCATTTCAAGAAGTTCGGCTGGCGAAGAAATGAAGGCTTCCTTGTCTGACAATGAGGAGACACAATTTCTTGATTTGGTGTGTTCATTTCGTCAGCGTGCAGCGATGTATGATCCTTTTGGACAGTTGGCCAAGCGGATTGACACTATGTTGGACGAACTCAGTCATCTACGAGACGATGGTAAATCTGCGTTTATTGTGCTTTCGATCTGTACGCACTGCGAGTATCCTTGTTTTGCGGATGATGTAGAGGTCTGTTCCGAATGTGGCGAATCGCTACCTCAAGGAACTGAAGCGCACGGCATCACGACTGGAATAAGAGAAGGGCAGCGGTTTCGTTTCTTGGCAACGCTAATAGTCGTATCGCTGGTGCCCGCATTACTTTTTCTCGGAGTGTTCTTCCTCACACCGTGGCGTGGGTGGGCCATTGCGATCGTCATCATCGGATCGCTGTTGGTTACATCAACCACCATCTTCGCAGGACTTGTACGTCGACCCGAGTGGCTTCGGACAACGAAACGGTGAAGACCGGATGTGTCAGCCGGACCGCCAATCCACTTGTTAAAAGTTAGGTCAACTCACTGATTGCAGCCGGGAGGATCGCGGCAAGGTGGTCATATTCCGCGGGTGCGTTATGAACCTGTGCAGACAGTCGCATCCATGTCTTCTGCATCCATGGAACAAAGGTCGCTTCGACTCGTGTAAGATCATAGAACGCCTTACGGAAAGCCTCAGTGGCAGCATCGGTGTCGAGGATGATCGAATCAGGCATGCGCACCAACGCCATGGATCCAAAATATTTGATTGAATCAAACACCGGCGGTGTGGTGCCGACGGCATCCGCGATCACTTGCCTGCCGTAACGCACAAGCTCGTGATTATGAGTGCGAACTCTATTCCAATTGAGCGAGGTCATAAAATCAATGGCATTAGGAGTTGATAAGAACGGTGTGGGGTCGTGCGTTCCCGTCCAAAAGAATTCACGTTCAAGTCCTTGGCCCGCATAATTGGATGTGATAGTGGGGCGTACAGTCTCACGAAATTCTCTTCGCACATACAATCCTGCAGAGACTTTGGGCGCACACACCCATTTGTGATAGTTACCCGTCCAAAAATCGGGATCAAGTTCTGCAAGATCAATGTCATACATGCCAGGCCCATGGGCAGCATCGACCAAACACCAGATGCCTCGTGCACGACAAGCGTCGACAATTTGCTTAATCGGAAAGACCAGCCCCGTTGCGCTTGCGATGTGTTCTATCACAACAAATCGTGTGCGGTCTGTAATTCCTGCCAAAAAAGCATCAGCAAGCATTTTTGGTGAATCAACTTCAGGCAACGGAACATCTTGCATTACAAGCGTTGCGCCGATCTGATGACAAAGGCGATCCATTGTGTTGTAGACGGCAGGGTATACATGATTGGTCACTAGGATTTCATCGCCCTTGCCGATCGGAAGCGACTTGACGACATAGTTGACTGCATAGGTTGCGTTTGGAACAAAGACGAGGCCATCGACATCTGCATTGAGGAACGCGGCGCATTTGTGTCGCGCGCTATTGATCAAATCAGGCAGTTCACGGACGAGAAAATGAACCGGTTGCCGCTCAAGGCGTGCACGCCATTCGTTTTGAGCTTCAATGACACAACGAGGGGTAGCGCCAAACGAACCGTGATTTAAGAAAATCACATCAGGATCAATCGTCCAGTGCTTCCGCACCTCAACCCAGTCATCGCCCCAAATAGGGTTTTCATTAATATTGGGATGTTGGAGCTCGGGTTTCACCTTTGATTTGTTCCGTTTCATTTCCAAGGATCAGTCGAACAATCTAATCAGGAAACTGCATCAATCGCGGACATTTCAGTGTAATCCGAAGGCGATTTTCGGAAAAGAATATCGGGTCGCCGCGAAGTGTGATGTTCTAGGAAATCTGATCGCCAGCAGCCGATCCAGTGGTTTGGCTCTATCTCATACAGGCAATGAACATCACCGTCGGGAGATTTTGCAAGATTCTTCGGTGCATTATGACCGGGCCACCAAGGTGTAATATCTTCGCCCAGTCGGCTGAATTGTTTCGGATCATCGACCACATCACGAATGGTTACAAGTCGATCCGAGTGCTCGCCAAGCTTGGGAATAGAATTGAATAGCCCTCGAGTATACGGATGGATTGGGTTTTCAAAGAGATCGAAGATTGTTGCATACTCGACGACTCGACCAGCGTACATCACACACACGACATCAGAATTTTCAGCGACGACGCCTAGATCATGAGTGATGAGCATCATCGCCATGTTGCGTTCTCGTTTGAGGTCGTCGAGCAATTCAAGAATCTGAGCTTGAATAGTAACATCAAGCGCGGTCGTTGGTTCATCCGCGAGAAGAAGGGTAGGATTGCAAACCAATGCCATTGCAATCATCACGCGCTGTCGCATACCGCCGGAGAACTGATGAGGGTACTGTTTCAAGCGTGATCCGGGTTCAGGAATACCGACATCACTCATCGACTGGACTGCAATCGCTTCAGCTTCTGATCGTGTTACATTCTGATGCAACAGGATCGCTTCCATGATTTGATCGCCGATCGTGTAAACCGGATTCAAGCTGGTCATCGGTTCTTGAAAAATCATGGCGATGTCGCGGCCACGTACTTCGCGCATCTTCGCTTCAGAGAGGCTGAGGATATCTCGCCCTTTAAAGAGGATAGAACCGCCATCGTATCGGCCGGGCGGGCAAGGAATGAGTTGCATCGCGCTCATCGCGGTAACTGATTTGCCACACCCCGATTCGCCGACCACTGCTAATGTCTGATTGGGGTAGACGCACATGCGTACGCCGTTGACCGCCTGTATGCGCGGGCCGGTACCATTGTCAAACGAGACAGCCAAGTCGGCCACTTCGAATACGGGCTTTTCGTCTGATGTTTGGTCCGTCGTGTCCGGGGTAGGGGTGCGGTCTTCAGCCATTCCAAATTTCCTTGATCATGCAAACGTTTCAAGCGATCGTTCTTGTTCGCTTTGGCCTTGCATGTAAATAAAACACAGTCAGGGGGCCATTGATGTCAACATTCATTTGAGCATTTGGCTTACCCGGGTTTTGAAATCTATCTACAGAGCGGACGCTTTCTTCAGTCTCGGATCAAACGCATCTCGTAACGCATCACCAATGATATTGAAACTAAACACGGTGAGGAAGATCATGATGCCCGGGAAAATGGCCAACCACCAATAGAAGACTCCGGTTGATATATTTACCGCACCCGCGAGCATTTGACCCCAGCTTGGTTCCGGCGGTTTGATACCAAAACCGAGGAACGAGAGTCCAGTCTCGATAAAGATTGCGGCCGCCACACCAAAGGAAGCATCTACCAAGACGGGCGTGATCCCGTTCGGCAACATGTG
>PJEL010001395.1_pt1 | contig 24675 bp, 24 predicted proteins | sample 1853271 | NCBI WGS metagenome assembly PJEL01 (sample SAMN08108733, study PRJNA415343) | Invertebrate metagenome, whole genome shotgun sequencing project. | host: Globobulimina | place: Sweden: Gullmar Fjord | collected 2015-08
GTTTTCATAAAAGAAATATATCGAAATACAAGTTTGACTCGTTGAGAACGATGTCTGTTCAAGTCGATGCGGACTCTCGGAAAGAGAGATCTCAAAACTCAAAAGTGCTTCCCAAGAGTACTCACACTAGTGGTCACTATACATTGGATTGGATTTCATATTTCGCTTTCTATTTCTTTCTACCACGACCAGCACCTGGTTTCCTGGAAGTTGCTGCTGGCTTTTTTCTAACACCTCCAGATTGTTTCTTCCTTGTCTGTTGCTTGGCCCCTCTGGGATTCTTGGGTGGCTCTGCAGATCCACCCTTTTTAGATACAGGTTCATCGTCATCATCGTCGTCAAGCCACTGTTTCAAATTTTCTGCATATTCGTCATTTGCAAAACGTTTGTCTTCTCTAAGCTGGATAAACATATCTGTAATCCCTTCCACCTTTGCCTCGTTTCCGGTAAAATTCATCACCATAATTGTCCCTGGAAACCTTACTGGTGTCATATTGTAAATGGAACCCTTGAGGTCTAGTTCCATTGATTCCATCGTCCCACCTTCAGCTGTAGCTATTTTTCTCAAGAGCATTCTACCAATCACACCTGAATCCCCAGACAAGTCTGTTGTTCCAGCTATTGAATCATGGGATTCCAATTCAAAGATCATTTTTTCCATTGGCAGCTTATCGGGGATCACAATCGTTGCACTGTTGGAGTTCACCATGGATTTCAACGTTGCATCTTTATTCTTGTTGGCGGTGACGGTTGTCTGAGAGGGTTGCTGTGTACCAGGAGTATCCGTGATCACTGTGCTTGTCTCATGATCTTTTGTCTCTTGTTCTCGCTTCATTTGAGGCTTCTCCTCCTTCTTCGGTATCTGAGAAGGGGGAGCATCATCACTATCGCTGCTATCACTATCGATGAATATCATCTTGTCCTTTGCTGGACGACTCGTTGCATCACCCTCACCCTGTCGACTCGCATTTTGCTCTTCCAACCAACTCGGCAGTGATGAATCAGAACTATCCCCTAAAAGGATTTTTCTAGCCTCTCTTTTCTTTTCCAGTATATCTTTTGCCACCTGTCGCCTCAAAAGAGGCAAGCTATCGTCAGAAGACGACGTCATCGTGTCGTTTGAATTTTGAATTGTCTCTGTATCTCACAGCATATATTCTTCGATCCATTCGTTTAAATGGTGGTATATTTTTACATAATTACTTTGTTATTCTATTAATCAGGCTGAAGTACGTACTTGGTCTTTTCTCATGTGCTCACCCTTGAGGAGCAGGTGGTGGCAATCCTAGATGGGACATCATGGGTTGTGAGTATGCACCACGGTGTGGTACACATTGTTGTAACGGTGACATCCCTATTCGTCTCTTTGCTGGGGTGATGGATGGGCTGGGATGCTGCATCTGACCTGGTGCTTGCTGGATCAGAGTATATCCTTGCATCTCAATTGGAGAATCAAAAGTAGCCTGTGCATACGTATATATTCCATTTGGTGCCATTTTGCTGCTCTTTTGAGCATAATCAGAGCGATTCACTCGTACGGGATTGCTGTTGTATGGGCTGCTTGATCTCATCAGAGCACTTGGAGAAGCATTAGCATAGACTGGAGTGCTCAATGTCCTTGCAATAGCTTGGTGATGGGGCGATACAGAACGATGACCCGTGGAATTTAGTGGTCTAATAGTAGTATTGGGGGCATGGCCACCGGAATGTGTTCCTGGTCGACGACCTCCAGAGGCTTGCTGCCGTAAACTGTGAGCCTCTTTTGCCTTTTGGCCGTATTTATCCCTCAATTCTGCTATGTCAGCTTCCATATCCTGTTTTTCTTTTTGTAGCATCTCCACTCTCTGCTTCATCTCCGCATACCCTTGGTTCATTGAGCCAATCTTCTTCTTGTAGTGGTTGTCTGCCTGCAGCATTCGTTGCTGGACCTTGTCCTGCCTTAGCTTTGCATACAGCTCGTCTTGTCTGCATTTAAATTGGATCCCTGCCAAGCACAAGGATATGCAATTTTCTAATGAGTATCCTATCAAGAGGAGTTGGTCCTGTGGATTTTGAATTCCAGCAGGGATACAGTGGTCTTTCCAGGCAAGTGCCTCTACACTCTGCGAGAAAATTGAATACATTCAGCACGTCAAAAGTACATATATTATATACGATAGTTTTCAACATACCGTGGAGCAAATATGGCATTGTTTCTGCTCCAGAACCTTGGCGAAACAGCAACGACAATAAATGTGTCCGCATGTCGAGGCCGTTGCATGGTCACCCGGACGGAGAGCTGTGAAGCATATATTACAGTAAAACATTTTGAATATAATTATATAATTTATTTTCACCGTGGCATGGATGACGTAGTGTGCCATGAGATTCCGTCGTGTTGATCATTATGCATGGGCATGCATGAATGGTCAACTTCAGATCGATGTCATCCTTGCTTTTCGTCAAATCTTTGATGCCCTGAAACCTTCAGCATAGGCAGAGTTGCGAAGAACATTAAGTTGCATGATAATATCCGCACGGACCCGTCGCTTTGCCTCGTCATCTTCGGGACGTGTCTCTGATATCAACTGTATCAGGCTACTTGCAAGGGTATTCACATCCATTTCAGTAGATTTACGTGTTGCAGGCTTGGATTTCTTTCCTTTTTTTGAACAAGATGCCGTATCCTTTGTCGGAGCGGATGCTTGGTTCTTTGCATCCTCCAGCACCTCTTTAGGCAAAGGTTCTAGGCTATCAGCAAATTCCTTCAAATCAGGAGGATTGTCCCTATCAATCTTTGGATCACACGTAAAATCAACTGTTTGAATAGGTTTGTCAGAAAGTAATTGAGACACATGCACTGCATCCAGGTAAATTGACCCTTTTCCATGAGCTGCTCCAATCCAAAATTCCACAGACAGACTATGGTCTATCAATACTCCAAAGGGATGCTGACAGCTAATCATAGATGCCAATGCAATGTGTGATGATGACCCAAATAATGCATCCTTTACAGATTCAGGTGCATCTTTGATGCCACCCTTGCCAACTCCAAGACGAGACGAGAGAAATTTACAACTGATGTTGGTGTCTGGGTGACATATACAAACATACGCTCTTCCCTTCTTATCTTTCAACAAAAATGTCGATGCAACTACACCATCTTGGTGCTGTAATGCTTCTTTCTGCATATGGAGAGTTGGAGTTGTTCAACTTTACAAGACACAAGTTGGCTATGCAAACGTGATGGTGTTCATCCTCCACGTCCATCGCGAATTCTCATGCCATGAAATCAAATGTACATAATATTAATCAACGTACGTGTTCATCGTGCGATGTACATTCATCATGCTCGTGGACTTTTGCCGTCAATCCTAAACTGGCCAAAGCAGACAGGATTTTCTCCATGTGTCTTTATCCACCAGATACGTATAAAAATGATATTAAGATAGTATTATAGTATTCAATCTGCGTGTGGATGATATCATCCAGGGTACAAAGTGGAAATGGTATTCTCTCTCCTCAAGACATTGCTCTCCACTACTTCATGGGTGTCTGATGTTTTCATATCTCTATGAGTAGATTGTTACTATAATTGCTTGCGTTACATGGTATATAAGGATGGTATAAACTTGTAGTATGCGTTATGTAATCAAGAATGGAAAATTGTTCCAGATGGTCAGTTGCTTTGATATCCTTCTAGGCATTATACACTTCACAATCAATGCTCAATAGGTCAACCAATCTGAATTGTTCATAAGAATTATTGCCTGGTCTACGAGATCATGGTATATTGCCATGACCTCGCATACATGTTATGGAAAGCATTGTTCCCAATACAAAATTCCAAGCAGGCTTGTCATGGAAACGCTGAAATAATAATAATAATAATCAAGAGTAGCTGAATGTCAATATATGAGAAAATCCCAAGGGCATTCACAGTATCGATTGCCAAAATCCCTCAAGGTGGTATCAGTATACATCAAAGTAGATGCAGGAGACTATTGGAATGTCTCTCTGCACCTCGCTTGTATTCACATATTTGTCTCAAAAGAGGTCGTTCGTCATGCCTTGTTGTCTGAGTCTCGTCAAATGATCACTCGGTCACATCACATTAGAGTGCATTGACAGATGCTCGGACTGGCGCAGCCTTTCGAGATCTCTTCCTTGGAGATAGCGGCATGGAAGAAGCATCCTCAGGTCTCACTGGACATAATCCAATAGGCCTTGGGAAATGATTCGATCCAGGCGCCTTGCCATCAATGGAGTCATTCTCCAACAAGTTTCCAAAAGAAAGTTCTCGTGGATACAACGAATCGGGTCGATTCGGTTGGAAAGTTGCAACCACATGTCCTCCTTCCAAGCGAGCTGAACCCTTGAGTTTCACACTACATGGAGATGCCTTACCCACCATACGTAAAGGACTCGATATTGATATCAGTGGTGTTTTGTTCAATACCACTGGTGTCCTTGGTGTCTGCTGGTGAGAAGACTTTCTCGGAGTGGACTCCAAGGAGCCAGACTGACTCCTTCCCTCCATGTCATGTGTTTCAATTCTTGTATCATGGTCATTCAGCTTGAGTGGTGGGAGCCCATGCAGACCAAGCATTGGTGCTCCTGTTGATTGTGACATAGTATGTATCATGTATAATATTCAGAATATAGTCTCTTCTTCTTGCATTCAATTATCCAAGAAAACTAGGCATATTCTGGAGACCCCCAAATACTGTTCAAGAATTATAGACACACAATGGTGTTCACTCTGCATCACAACAAGAATTATAATACTATGTCAGTTACTTTCTCTATGTATACATACAAAGAAACAAATATGCATGCATGCATGCATGCTTGCATACATATATGACCATATTGACCACGGTCAAACAGTGACCCATGTGAGAGACAACCCACGGGTCCACAAACACCGCCCACGTGCCCGCCCACCGATACCCCAGTCCCCACGTGCCAGTAGAACCACGCGGGACACTATTCCATCAAACACTCGTTATATATGAATGAATCTTCATGACCATTCAGAAAAGAAGAAGATGATATACGGGCTCGAGGTCATGCGGACGACCATCACGGAGGTCAAACCAAAACCAATACATATGTCCCAATATACATGAACCCACGCATCAAAAACATGTTAGTATGATAATGTAACCTTTTGACACCCAGAATATCAGTAGATAATGCCCTCTAGGCCTGTTTGAGTTTTGGCGCCAACACATCGCGCGCCAAAAGTCATCGAGACGCACCGTATCCCACGTGTTCTGATCTGATGTATTTTATACACCAATTCAAATATAAAAATAATTTTTAGAATGCGTGATGCTTTGTATGACGTTCCACGACGACAATATAGGATGTCGAGATGCTCGTCGCGATGTCCGACGTGGCCACGCGCATCCCAATATTGGGATGCGCTTTCAAGTGCCAGTCAATGTACACTGTGAATATATATCTCGTTCGAGTCACATGCTTCAGAGCGTGTATGTGGTTACATCGAAAGAATCAATCAGTATCTAGAAGAGCATATGAAAGAATGTGAGTGAATATCACTGCAGAATGAATGAACGAATGAAATCAAAACAGGGCCTGTCCACCTCTGACAGTCTCTGTCACTAACAAGGCAAAAAATCCAATCATAGCCATACGCCCATTGAGGGTCTCGGCTTCTGGTGAAAATGGTCCAAATGCTTCTCTCTTGGCCCCGTTTGGAGAGTTGAGCATTGGAATCAATGATGCAGCTGAGAACAAAATAAAGGTCAAGAATACTCCGGTTGGCTCATCTCTCCACTGTGCCAGGGCAGACTCGCCAGAGGCAAGCTCAGCACCAAAAGCACTCACAAACGCCAACATAGCAAGGCGTCCATTGATCAACTCTGGTGCTGGCCCACTAAAGGCCATGGCGTCAGAGATGGACAACTCTCCAAGGGCAGTCTCTGCTGGATCCTGTGGTGCTGGTGCAACAATGCCTTTTTCTACAGCTGCCGCCCACTCTTCCTCATTGTAGCTGCTTCCAGCGTAGAAGACAGTAGCATTCTGCTCAGTGGCTGGGGAGGTTGCCTGTTCAGACTCAGTGCTGGCACGGACCACAAGATGTCTACGTGTGGCTGGAAGCACAGCACAAGGGCGGACAATGCCAGTGACCTGGCGCATGGTAGATATCATGGATGACTGCATTTTCAAAACGTTTTGGAATGTTGTAATCAAATAATTATAATTGGAATACGTGCTTCATCGGGTCTGAGGTTCTATTTGAATGCAGAATGTGTGGATCTGGGTCCATCGTACAGGAGACTGTACGACATCCTGGGCGCCCTCTGGAAACGCATCACCATGGCGAGTAGATCTTGCCTCATTCTCACACCATTTGTACATTTTATACATTATTTAAAACTAAAATATCATGACACCAACAATCGGAAAACCAGGTATGTCCTGAATGCCCTGTCTGATCATGTGTGATGCTGTGATCAACATCTCTCAGGGTCATCACACAATGTGCGGATACATCATATGTATAATGTATTACATTTTAAATGTGCAGCACCTGACTTCACAGCCCAGGCTGTCGTCAATGGGGAATTTGTCTCCACCAAGCTCAGTGACTACAAGGGAAAATATGTGGTTTTGTTCTTCTATCCACTGGATTGGACATTCGTTTGCCCAACTGAGATTATCGCCTTCAGTGAAAGAATTTCCGAGTTCGAGGAGCTCGATGTGCAGGTTTTGGGAGTGTCTATCGACTCTCACTTTTCTCACTTGCAGTGGATCAATACCCCACGCAAGCAGGGGGGACTTGGTGGATTGAGCTATCCTCTCATCTCTGATGTGACCAAGTCTATCTCCAAGGATTATGGAGTCCTCATCGAGGATGGAGATGCTGCAGGAGTTGCCCTCCGTGGTCTCTTCATCATCAACCCAGAGGGAGTGTTGAGACAAATCACTGTGAATGACTTGCCAGTTGGCCGCTCTATTGATGAGACTTTGAGATTGCTCAAGGCATTCAAATTCACCGATGTTCATGGTGAAGTGTGCCCAGCCAACTGGGTTCCAGGATCTGACACAATCAAGCCAAATCCAAAGGATTCTCAAGAGTATTTCAGCAAGCAGTAGACTGAAATATGATGCTAGTAGTTTGATTACATGTGTAATATGTACGTTCCATTCTTATGGTATTGGTCCCATTATATCCATGACATTTTGTGCCTTTTCTCGAAGGGCTTCTGCCCTGTCAACGAGGAGCCTCCGTGCTTCGGATATTAGCCTCTTGGCATGTAGCATGACATTTTTCTTCTTCCTTGGGGTTGCTTTTCTATATGCATTGGAAAGTATTCTTTCCACAACCATCGGATCTGCTGATGCAAGCATCTCGGGTGTCTTCAATCCTGCTTTGAATAACATTCGAGCAGAATATGCCTTTACCCGCGGCACCTCCATGAGTTGCAACATCTCTGGAAGGACCCCATGCAAAACCCTAGACTGAAACTGGCGAATCAAAGCCTCGAAATCTGTCCACCCTATTCTAGAACAAAATGTAGATAACATTCCAGCATGTCTTGACGCCCTATCTTGGATACCTTGTACAAGACCACGTTGAATCCCAAATTTTGCATGAACGAGAGAAAAGGGAGTCTCTTGAAGAATGTCACTCAGTATCAGAGCAATCCAAAAACGCTTACAGATCCTCTCCTGTGACTCTTGTGGACTACGAGCCTGTCTCTTATTGGTATCGGATGTTTGAATACTCGAGTACCCTCGTGCCTTGGCAATGATGAAGGCACGCTGTACTCCTACCTTTTCCGAAACACTAATGCTGACGGGAGGCAAGTCGTTCATCATTTCAGAAAGCCTCCCCCAATCCACTATGATTTCTTCATTAAGTGGAACACAAATATACGTCAAATGAAGGTCGGATGCCAAGACAAGGGCTTCACGAGCCCTTGACAGATCGGACACAATATCAGTACATGTCTCTGGACTCAGTCCAGAGCAATGGACAGCCATTCCTGTTGCTGTCGGGACAAAGACGCCCTTGACTGGCTCCCATGAAATATATCTTCTTTCAGGACTCCCTAACCACGCCAATGCAGCTTTTGCGTGAGATACTACCTCATCGTATGGTATCATGCTTGATAGTAGTGTAGATTTGACATACTGGTTGACATCCCCTGGTGTGGACACGCACCCTGATGCTATAGCCTCCAGCATGGCCCTGTACAATCCATTTTTGGTATCATCTAAACAGCTTGAGATTGGTTCGACATCCTGATTCATCAAATCATATAAACGAGATTCGGATACTCCCCTTGTATGCAGTAAAAAACTCTCTCCAAGTGTATCCAGTCCTGCCCTTCCTGCCCTACCCGCCATTTGCCGATACTTGGAAGGATTCAACACGTTGCTCGCTTTCCCTATATACGGGTGACGGAAAATAACTCGTCTTGCTGGTAAATTGACACCTGCAGCTAGAGTTGAAGTCGCACAGAGGACAGAGATGGAACCGGATTTGAATGCAGCTTCCACTATTTCTCTCTCCTCTGTATCCAACCCAGCATGGTGCCAGCCAAAGCCTTTTTCAATTGCTTTCTGTAAAGCACTCTTCTTTCCAGTATCTTCTTCAGACTGTATACCAGGACTATTCTGATGAACTTCTATGGCTTCTGATATAAGCTTCCTGCTCGCGAAATCTCCCTCTTCTAAAAAATCTGTCGTCCTCAGGTCAGAAATACTCGACACTCCTGCTTGTTCTGGAGATACTGCTCCAGCCTGCTCAGGTGTGCCCTTGATCTTGCCCACCATGTACTGTGCCATACGTTCACAGCTATTTCTAGAACAACAAAAGACTATGACAGAATGACCATTCGTCAAGCTCTCTTGGACAAGTGCGCATACAGAGTCATTCTCGTGTACATTTGATCCTACAGCAGTTGTCCCAAGAGCCCTGACAAAAGTACCATCGGCTTTCGTCACCTTGTCCCCTCGCACAAAGTATTCATCAAGCGGTACAGGACGATGATCTGTACGATATAATACAGCATTGAGCCATTCAGCGACGACATGTACATTGGATATCGTAGCACTCATGCCAATTATTTGAAAAGGCCGAGGAGCTTGAGATGAGATGTATTTGAGCTTTGTGAGCATAATCTCCAAAAGATACCCTCTATCAGCATCTCCAACCATGTGTAACTCATCTACACACACAGAAGATATATGTCTACCCACTGAACCCTCTTCCAACCACTGGTTCACGAGGATATTTGCCTTTTCTATTGTAGAGACAATGATACCAGCATGCTGTGGTATCTCTGTCGATGTATGCAAACTCCCATAAAACTCCACCACCAGTTTCTTTTTATCACGAGGAAGGTATTCAAAAATCTTCTTATATCTCGACGCCTTCTCCGCACAGATTGACACAAATGGCAGCACAAGCATGGCTGGCTTTCCAGTGGACATCATCCGCCGAAGCATGAGCACCTCAGCCACCATACTTTTCCCCCCTGACGTTGGAGCACAGTACACGAGATTACTTCCAGGTTCATCTAAAACCCCTTTGGTTCTCAGACATTCTGCCTGCCAGTCGTATAAGCGCATAGGAACCCCAGCATTCAACATGGCCCTCGACATATCATCATCCCCCACATACCAAGACACTTGGTGATGGGTTTCCGACACTCCAGCATCCTGGGAAAGATGTGTTGAAGCCTTCACCTCGCTCTCATCGAATGCCAAGATTCGCCTCGTCCCATTACCAGCATCATTTTCAGTCTCGTCTTCACAAAACAAGGCTAGCCTTTGTTGGACATTCCTCAGCCAAGACGCACGAGCTTGTTCCACAGACAGAGGGATACTACGTGTTCTTTTTGTAATTGTATTAGTAATAGTAGTATTTTCATCGTCTTTCGTGGGAATGAGAGTCATTGCAAAGCTACTTGGACCAAACACACAAGGTTGTTGACAAACGGTTCCAACTCATTGTTCAAGCATGAAATGCACAGATGCACGTTTTACGATACGTTCATAGTATATATATTACTATTTATTTATTTAATAGGTATGTATAATCATTTACTATTACAGTGGTAGAGGTACGTTCTCATACCTTGCAAGTTTAGGGTCCATGCATATGCATGTCAGACATGATATGATTCGTATGAACAGGTCTCTTACTGTGCTACTATATGGTCAGAAAGACTACAGATAGTATCGTTATCTTGCCTGGACACGCTTGTAAACTTGATAGTTGACTTCAGGGTAGTAGGTTGCCATGGAGATCTCTGGAGATCTTCCTTCCAGCTAGAGCTTCCATGGAAGAGAAAGCTCATTTCTTTATGTACCGGTATATAAAGATGTTCCGATCACCAACTGTATACATCTTTTTCAATTAAAAAAAATCAACAGGGTCTACGAGCATCATGAATCGCATCTTTAATAATTCTGCATATGCATGTACTGGATTATTGCTGCTTGTGCTTTGTATGTTTCAGTTGACGTCGTTTGTCGTCAATGGAGAGTTTAGTGATGTATTATCAATACCAGCTGAGGAATGGAAGAATGTAATTGAGGATTCTGGATCTGGTTTTGCAAATGATTCATCATATGATGAATCTAATGCTGCTTCAAGTGGTGCTAGTGCATTCTGGAGTAGCAAATGCATCATGGTAGCTGCCTCTCTTCTGGCTGCTGCCATAAACGCATAGAATCTTCAGTCATGAACTGATGTTGCTATGAACCTCCTGCTGTGAAATCTGTCACACGAGATCTCATCTAGATGCTTGATGTACCCAGACTCTGCAGAGACCACCAGATGGTGGTCAGAGACACTACTTGTGTTATACTGTGCACAAAGTCAATGTATATAAATTCATACGTGTATCATTTCTATGAAGTAGAACTATTTTGATATCGGATCACCCCGTATTTGGACTAGGTTTACATCTCTTGTGATCCTCCTCAAAGATCCTGATACCTCGATCATACTAGAATAGAGATCACTAATCTAGTATTATTCGAATAGATGTTGTGTAGCAGTACAAGAACTGTGTGCTCTACGAGACGTTTGATATCGTGCTGTCGTCATAGCGTGAGGTCCTGGACTGCTCCTTGGAACGTATCATATAGAACGCAGGGACCCCTTCTGCGACGTGGTGACGACCAACAGCGCCGTGAAATATCTACATCACACATATCAACAGCGTCTAGAAACGTTACGATGGCGGTAGCACCTGCTACAATGTGTGAAAAATTGTCCAACTTGAGGCAGGCTATGAAACAGGCCCAAGTGGATGCCTTTATTGTGCCATCAGAGGATCCTCACATGAGTGAATATCCTCCTGACTGTCATGCTCGTCGGGAATTTATATCAGGATTCGATGGATCTGCTGGTACTGCTGTGGTGACCACGGATGCAGCTGCATTGTGGACAGATGGGAGGTATTTCTTGCAGGCTGAAGAACAGCTTGGTCCTGACTGGGTCCTGATGAGGGCTGGCAGTCCTGGGGTACCTGATATTCACGACTGGTTGACGTCAACTTTGAAGGAAGGGTCCAAGGTGGGAATTGATCCAACGGTGCATACTATTGACGCGGCAGAGGCACTGAAGAAGCACTTGGAGGAGGCTGATATTGAACTTGTATCATTGGAGGTCAACCCGGTGGATACTGCGTGGGGAGATTCCCGGCCAGACGCACCAAAAGCTGGGCTTCGTATTCATGATATGAAATGGGCTGGTGCTTCTCCATCGGAGAAGATTCAAAACATGAGAGCTGAGATGAAGGACGCAGGTGCAAAGGCCCTTGCAGTGACCATGCTGGATGAGGTTGCATGGCTCTTGAATCTGAGAGGGTCTGATGTATCATACAATCCAGTGTTTATGTCCTACGTCTTGATCACTGATACTACTGCACAGCTGTTTGTTGATGAGGCGAAGATTGATGATGCTATTGCTGCACATCTGAAGGATGCTGGTGTGGAGGTGAGGCCATATGAGGAGGCATTTGATGCAGTGACAGAGATTGCAAAGCAAGGAATGAATATATGGATGGATCCTTCCAAGGTTAGCTTTGCGATGAAAGTTGCTGCTATCAAGGGGTCTGAAAAGCAAGTCGGAGGACGTAAGAGAGGACGAGGTACATCTGGTGGCCCTGTTCTTGCCAAGGCTTCTCCTGTCAGTCAGGCCAAGGGTGTTAAGAATGCAGCCGAGCTTGCTGGTCATGTAGAAGCGCATTTACGAGATGGAGTGGCTTTGGCTAAATTCTTGTCCTGGCTTGATGCAACAATTGCATCTGGCAAGACCTTGACAGAGGTTGAGATTGACGAGCATCTGACAGGACAGCGTGCAGCACAGGAAGGGTTTGTGGAACCATCCTTCCCTACCATTGCTGGAGCAGGTCCAAACGGAGCTGTGATTCACTACAGGGCACAGAAAGAGACTTGCAGGACTGTTGATGCAAATACTCTCCTCTTGATTGATTCTGGAGGTCAATATGACTGTGGAACCACAGACATTACACGGACTATGCATTTTGGCACCCCAACAGAACACCAGAAGGCTTGTTACACTGCTGTTTTGCAGGGACACATCCAGTTAGATCAAGCTGTGTACCCCGAGGGAACCCCTGGATGTGCTCTGGACACGTTGGCACGTACTCCACTCTGGAGAATGGGTCTGAATTACAGGCATGGCACAGGCCATGGTGTCGGTGCAGCACTGAATGTCCACGAAGGACCTCAATCAATCAGTCATAGATTTGGCAATCTACAGCCCCTTCTCCCAGGGATGGTCTGCTCCAACGAACCAGGATACTATGAGGATGGTTCGTTTGGAATTAGGATTGAGAATTTATTCATTATTGTAGAGTCTCCTACGCCATTCAGGTTTGGAGGGCAGTCATACTATGGATCCGAGAGATTGACCGTATGCCCCATCCAAAAGAAGATGATGAACACAGACTTGATGACTGAGAATGAGATCAACTGGGTGAACACCTATCACAAGCAGGTATACGATGCCATTGCCCCACGATTGGAAGCTGAACAGGCCACAGAAGCCCTCGAATGGCTTAAAGACGCCACCTCACCATTAACTGCATAGTTACCACACAAAAATTTTATCTTCAATTTGCATTTGTAGCATTTACGATACATTCGAATGGCAACAAACGGCACAACAGCCCTTGAGGCCGCGTGTAAAAGTGGGATCGACATCCTTGACGAACTCATGGGCACGAATATAGAAGAGAGATCTCGATTTGAAGGAAAAGCACTTTCTCCGTCCTTTCTGGTACGTTTCCTGTTGTTCACTCTGTGTGTAAACCCTGACGACACCAAAGACCCTAGGTCTCGTGCTGCTGAAACGCCATTTCCTGGGCGAAAGGGGATGGGTACCACCGTGGATTATTATGTAATTCAATTCTTGATCTGTATTGATAACTGTATGTAGGCAAGCTCAAAATGTCTGGTTTTCTTACACACGGGTCGAGCAGGCTTATTTGCTGGAGGTACTTTTGGTGATGGATTTGCAATTGCAAAGAGTTCCAGTGGGTCCTGGACGAGCCCTTGCTTCGTGCGGCTTCGTAAATTCGAGCTCGGAGCATTCTTTGGGTATCAGTCGAGTAAAACTCTCATGTCTGGTTTGACAAAATCGTCTGTTCAGGCCATCATTGATAATGAATACACATCATTTGGTACTGATGTGACGGTGCAACTCTGGCCTGCATCTTCTGGAGTTGATGATCAAGTCTCTGTGAATTACTCGGATTTCGTATCAGCGTCGTGCTCGACTGGAATTTTGTTTGATTTTTCTCTTTCCGGTGGATCACTCAAGGTGGATGATGCAAAGAATGCAGAGGTATATGGAGAGGGTGTCACTGCAAGTCAGTTGTTGAATGGGCAGGTTGAAAAGCCAAAGGAGATGATTCCTTTGTATCAAAAGATTACATCAATATCTAGAGATGCTCTGAAGTGAACATCAAATATTGTATTGTATCATTTCCTGACGAGGAGAAACCTGGTAGACTCCCCTAGCATTTTGAATAACGTGGCAAGGGCATGTCCTGAATGTGCCTTGGGGCAATGAAACTCCAGGCAATGACCCATCGATGTGTTATTCCCTGGACCAGCTCATTGGTCCTAATAACAGTATCATCCAAACTGTAAAGAAGTTTCTTGACATGTTTAAGAGTTTTCTTCTTCCCAACCATGGTTGAAAACCACGCAACAGAGGCTCTATGTTTTTCAGAGTCGCGAACCATCTCAGAAACAAAACACTCTTCTCCTCCCTGATACACCATTTCTGTATGCGTTCCTCCATAATCTGTGGATGGATTTTGGCCCATGTCATTTTCATTCGAGAAAAATGGAGGATTACAGACGCATGCATCAAACATGTCACCATCTTGCAGGCATGAGCCGAGAATACCTGACGTTGCACTCTGACCACCTCCTTGGCTAGGCTGTCGAGCAACTTTCTTCAAGATGATACGTGGGGATACGGATGGATTTGAATCTCTGTTTCTAGCTGCAATGAGAAGGGCATCCATTTGTATATCGCATCCAACGAAAGACCATCCAAAATAAGATGTTCCGAGCAATGGGTAGACGAGGTTTGCTCCACAGCCAATGTCGAGAATATTGTATTCGTATGATGGGCGATTCTTAGGGTCAGGGCTCCACAAGCATATCAAATCATGAATGAAACATAAATAATTGAGTCTATTTGCCAGGGGGGGTATCAGATGAGGTCTTGGTATCGTCCATATGATTCCAAAGTCATGTGTAAACTGCACCTTGACTAATTCTCTGCATGCATCCCATTTTCGAAAATCCAGACCCGCGTGTCCATCGTTTGCTTTTATTGTGTATTGTTTCAATTCAGGAAAAATATCGACAAGTTGTCTGAAATTTGGTGTCTCATACCGGTATATATTCTTTGGATGCATTCCAGGTTCTTCCATAGCACACTTTTGCCTCTTTGCATGCATATCGTCCCTCTCATCATGAAAAATCCCCAAATCTCCTATTCCTTGTGCTTTTAGCATTGATATATTCACGTTATATCGCATCTGAACAGCAGGCAAGAGTAGAGCCATGAGTCAGTCCATACATGTTTGGAAAAAATCAGCACAACACACCTTTTGCACCTCTACATTTAATGGATCCTCAGCTACAAGCTCATTCAGATCCTCATAACTCTCCTTCAGCTCTTGAACTATATCAAGATCTCTCGAAATCTCTTTTCCATGCTCCATAGTGGATATTTATGAAGCATAAGCATAGAAAGGGAGTGAAAGCAGTAATTCCCCTCCTCCTACTTTTTCCAGGCATTCAAACCTTTTGTCTCATTGTCGGTACATCGCTCACACCGTTTTTATAGGACATATCAAATAAATATACCCTTTGTACGAATGCATTCTGAATGTATGCTGCATGTTTTCGGGACAAGCAATATTCGATACTCTTTTTTATTCTCCTCGTAACATAAAAATGTTATCTAGATATTTCCCAAAGAAACACGACCGTATTCTCCATCCTCTGGTGAATTTAAAACATATTACTATTGTAGATTACGTTATTTTTATAGTGGATCATCCCTATCCTTGGTGAGATGAGAACCATCGCCCAGAGCCTGAGACCATTAGCAAGACGATTCCAGGACGCTCAAGTCCGTCGTTATGCTGCGGGTATGTTCATTCTCTGTTTACAATGATTAACTCCAAATAGAGTGTATGGTGATTGGTTGGGTCATGATGGACGTATCATGTGCAGATGCACACGGAGAGGTCAAATACAACTGTTGGGAAAAGCCAACGCAAATCTCGGAATGGAAGGAAGAGCACATTGTGATTGCTGTTTTGGCTACTTGGGGCGTGACCATTACGTCTGCTATGAAGATTTTTGGAGGAAAGAAGGAAGAGCCTGCGCCAGCTTCTTCATAGGGTATGCAGGGTTCAGAGAGCTTCACAGGGTGCACACATATTGCCCTTTATTAAAGGACAAGTAATATTTCGGAATAATTAGATTGCTAGCTACTAGTTGTTGTAAAAATAATAAGCCCATTATTACATAGAATCTTCAGATTTTCGTGGAGGCAAGGCTTCTGACCTGTCTGGGACAGGGATGCCTTGGGGATCTGTTTCCATCTCAAACTTTGAAATGTTCCAATACCTATCAAATGCTTTGAAGATGACCTCACTTTCCCAAACCTGTCCTGGTTGAAGTCTGACTGGTTTTGCTTTTCGAGCAGCTGCTATGGAGATGGCATCTCTTGTCTGCTCTGAAGCAGTCGGCCGAGATACCAAAATATCTGAAAAACCTTTTTGATTTCTAATGTCAAAATGACGCTGTGTCCCTGGACAGAATGAAACCTCTCCATCTTTTGGACAATCAACATATAATCGATCCACTCGCTGCTTTCCTTGGGGATCAAACTTGAGGAAATGGTCATTCTCAATCTCTAATCGTGGCCTCATGGGGTCTAGTGAGTAGTCCAGGACATATTTACCTACAAGTCCGTTTAATTTCACGGTATCAGCGTGCTCAATAATACGTTCGCTTGCTAGATTTGCTATTGCACCAGCACTAAAAGACAAGACATCATCTGTACTTTTATTCATGATATTCAATTGGTACACTAGTTCAAATGTCGGATCTGTATCTGACAAGGCTTTCTCTGGATCGTCATCGTCATCAGCATCAGCATCATCACTTTCAGCTTTCTCATCTATCAATGACTTTCGTCTCTCCTCCGCCTCCTTCAATCGACGTTCCTGATCCTCTTCATCTAATGCCAGGGTCACAGTCAGCATGGCCTCAAATGGGTGTGGAAATTCACCCGCAACTGGGGACATGGCAACATCCTCACTATCCGCATACAACGTTATCGACGGACGAGGGTCGTCTTCAATATCCCAGCAGCTCGTCTCAACAACCGACCAGTGTAAATACTGCAAAACCCCATTCACTAATGGCATTGTCCCAGCACCCAGCTGAGGCCAGGCAACCGTCAAACCACCCACAATAGGTTCTTCACCATCGTACTTATTATCAGAGTTCAAAGAAAGCATTTCAGATCCATCCGGCCGTTTCCAGCTGGTGATGGCAGCCCCATGAAGACAAATGTCAACAGAGGAACCTTGAGGATGCCTCAACCTTGCCACAGGCAATCCTGCATCCATGTAATACTCGTCTTGTACGTTTTGTAGATCTTCGTCATATGTCATGTTGACAGATCCACGAGGATCAGCTATATCAACCGCATTTGCCTCATGCAGCAATCCAAAATCAACCAGGTATGGAATTCCATATTCAGAATTACAGTGCTCAACATAACCACTCGGGCTAGTCGTTGTTCCTTGCTCTTCTTCCACAGCACATACTCTAAATTCTTTATGTATAACTCTAGATGTATGTACCATACCAACCCGAGGTTTCCTGCGAGTGTGAGCATACAGGCATGTGGGCTGCATGATGCCACGAGAAAAGACTCTAGGCCTCATTCCCGCCCAACAGTGGATACTGTTGGCCATGATCTCCATGTTTGTAAATGGAATCTATAGGTGAATATAATATGTAAATGCGAGTGGTAGATGAAGCATGAAGGGGAAGACAACTTTTCGCATTTTCGAGAAAAAAGATATCTAGACAATAGATGAAACCAACTCTTCTTTCGGCGAGACTTTCATGGATATCAAAACGTACGGCTACTTCAGGTCTATTGTATTTTAGGATCTGTATTAATTTATATCACAATGCCAGACAAGACTAGCAATTCTATGCGGTACGTTTGAGACGATATTCCTGAATAGTTCTCTCATGGCTTGACGGCTGTTGGAGTTGGTGTTGTTGTTGTCGCTTCTTCATCTAGTATGGAAGTATATATACAATGATATACACATAAAGAAATTCATCATTGGTTTCTAGTGTTCATCGACGCATGCTGGGAAGATTTTTTCTCTTCTGGCATCTCGTGCGGCGACTCGTGTACTGGCAGCACATTTTATGTCTCTCTGGATCAAGAGCAACCTTTCATAGTATCATACTTTTTTTCATATAGGGATATCCGCGTGAGCAAGCTTGTGCTCAACGTTTGCGTCGGAGAGTCAGGAGATCGTCTTCAAAAGGCCGCCAAGGTGTTGGAACAGCTCACTGGACAGCAGCCAATTTTCGGAAAGGCTAGATACACTGTCCGTCAGTGGGGAATTCGTCGTAATGAGAAAATTTCTTGCCATGTGACCATCCGTGGAGAGAAGGCTCTTCAGCTTCTCGAGGCTGGACTCAAGGTGAAGGAATACGAACTCTTGAAGAAGAACTTCTCCACCTCTGGAAACTTTGGATTCGGTATCACCGAGCATATTGATCTTGGAATCAAGTACGATCCATCTACTGGAATCTACGGAATGGACTTCTACGTTGTTCTTGACCGCCCAGGATACCGTGTTGCCAAGCGCCGCTCTCGTCAGTCTAGAGTTGGAGTGCAGCATAAGGTTACCAAGGAGGATGCCATGAAATGGTTCCAGACTAAGTTTGAGGGAGTTCTTCTCAACAAAGCTCATGCTCAGTACTAAGTCAATAGTAGTCACACATATATATAAAATATAAAGTTAGGTAATAATATGCTACGAAAGCTCACTCCAGCAGCGGGGTGACAAGCCCCATTCTTTCATTGTTTTCGTCGCACGTGTCGCACACCTTGATAAATCCAAGGAACTTTGTGCAACACAAATCGCCATCCTTTTCTGTCGTTGATGGTCTCTTATTGTTGTACAGTGCAGAGGAACTCTCGGCCATGGTACAAGGAGGTTCCTCTCCTCGTACACCAACATTATCTGCGAAATTTGATCCTCCAACAAGATTTCCTGGCGGATAATAGTGGCACACTACCAAATCACCAGAGTCACATTCACTCTTTGCACACCCTACCTGCAAGGTGTCCTTCCATATCATTTGTGTGAATGTTCCAGTATCTGGATAGAAATCTGGATTATCTGCACCAAGACTTTCCCATAGTTTTTCAGATTCATGCCAAAATTCAGAAGATTTAGAGCATGTCAACTCTCCACTGCTCAAAAGCATGTTCTCTCCAAACTCTGAACCACTCGGCTTCATCATGCATAAGTCTGCAACAGCTTGTGCACTGTCACTCAACACTTTGCTCCACACAAGAGGAGATGCGCCCCATTGCTCTCGAAGACCATTGTGAATCAGAAGAGCTTCCTGCCCATCTTCTAGGCCACAACTTGAATCTTTGTTTTCTGGGATAGTAGCCTCTACTCCACATGTCTGTGTCTTTGTATAGGGTGATGCATAGTCATCAATGTCCTGACACTTGTAATACATCTTTTTATATTCTTCTGTAGCGAAACATGGAGATTGGCCAAGCTCGTATGTGGTGAATGAACTCCTGGATGCTCCATCCTCCTCCTCTGTCTGAGACAGGGACACACCTGCGCAGAGGAGCACAAAGAGTGGTATGAGCAGTCCCCTTTTCATGAGTACTGACCTGCTGCCTTTATTAGAACTGTTTTACATGTCATATATATATGGATCATTCATCTTTCATATACAATAAGTATATCGAGAATGACTCGAACATCCAAGAATACTACCCAAGTGGTTTGTAAATACACTCTAGCCTTGGACAGGTTTGTGCCTCCAAGGACCATGCCATCGAGGTGTCACGACGGCCGCGAGGTAAGGACTGGGAAATCTATGTATGGAAATACTGCATCGGTCCTGAATCTTCATCCCTGAGACCAAGTACCGCAATCAACCCGGCATTGCCAACGGACCCAATGATGGCGCCCGCAAAGACTGCCGTCTCAGATTTTGAGTTTGTCCTGGTGTACCCGAAAGAGTTTGCCGTCGAGGATAGGAGATAAAACAATGATGAAAGCAATCCAATCAACCCATATCTCCACTGATGTACTCTGCCGGAAGCAATAAACCAGCTAGTGATGGTTGTGACAATTGTTTGGTATACCATGATCCACCACGTCAACGAATAGTACAGGTGACATGGGTCTGCGGCCGATAGATACCCTCCCTGTCTCTGATCTATTCTAGTACTAATTGGAGCATCTGCTAGAGATACACATTGACTTTGGGCCCCTATGATACCTCCAAGGAGGATGAACGAAGCTGACCACGACAACAGCCAGCATAGCCAGGCCCAGCCTCGTGCTGGAATCATGGGCGGCGAATATCAGAAGAGTCTGGGTCCGAGATATTTTGAAATATATTGTGTGTGATTAGGATAGGTTCGATTGAGAAAGCAAGGAAGCAGGAATACTGCTACCAAGATTGTCCCTTGGACGCTTTTCTTGGACTAGCCCCATGTTCAAGGGTCGACATGGCACATCACCCGTTTGCATTCTCGGTATCCTTGTCATACTATTTTGAATACTATATCCCTCGAAAATACTGGACAATTGCGTTCTACTGTACTGAATAATCGCACCCGACATAGCAAGCCATGCCTGACTCTCCAAGCAGGGACATGGTCAGGGTCTCAATGGCCCCTTATTTGCTCTTGTCCTGGGGAATCTTGCTGCTCGGATGGATATTAATGATTGGTGGTATTGCATCATTACAAGAAGACTGCGGCAGTGGTGGCACTATTCCCTTGGGAGGCTATATGGGGCCAGAGTCAAGCTGCTCCAAAGTATATGCCTACACGTGGTTCATCTGCTGGTACATTTTCCTTGTCGTCGTCTTGGCACCAATCATCGTTGTCAAAAATTTAGTTGGAACATGTAGGGCATCGTTAATAGGTCTCTTGGCTGTAGTGACCATGCTCGCAGGGGACATGTCAAACACATTCCTCACAGCGACATACTCTGATTTTTCTGGCACATTTCTATCTAGATGTCGGGCTACTTCTGGTGGGGCCATCATTTGCTCGATGGCAGCATATCTGATGATTATATTTGCTGGGTTCGTGGACGAAGATGCCGAAAAAAGCGAAAAGAGTGGTGCCCCAACAACCCAAACAGCAACCAGGGGTGGCTATTACATGGGAGATGACGCAACAGAGCGAAAACAACCAGGCTCTGAATTCACATCGATGAGTTGAGCACATCAATACTATTCTTAATACTACTATACGTGCATGTAACTATGAATCGTCCTCGTATTACATTGCATGATGGGAGCTTTCATAAACACACACAAAAAAAACCCAAACCCAAACCTTTTCCAACATTGTACCCTCCAAGAAACTTGTCCAAGGACACTTGCGTGTATATTTGCTCGACGACACGTTTCAATCGTCTCGTATACATATTTACCACAACTTGAATACATTTATATCAACTATTGCATCTGGACTAAACAGACCATGGACCTGTATGGCACAACAAGGTCGTTGCTTGCCAAATACCCAGCAAGCCTCTTACTTCTCCTGGACGTTGTAGGATGGATACTCTTTCTCTCGGGAACTGCATCAATGCAGTCTGCATGTGGTGATGCTCAGCCAAATGTAACAACGCTAGGAGGACTTGCCGGATACAATAGTGTCAATGGATGTGACAACTTTTTTGGATACACATGGTGGTTTGTGTTTTACAACTTGGCATTCTTGATAGGAGCAGCAGTAGCCCTTAAAACGAATGCTTTGAAATCATTCAGACCAGGATTAATAGGACTCGCATCCATTGCAGTCATGCAATCAACCATGGCTGCCAACACATATGTCTCGTTTACATCATTCGATACTACGTCTGTATTCAAATCAAGGGCTCAGGTGACAATTGCAGGTGCATGTATCAAAGCTCTCGCTGGAATTCTATTCATCGGAGTCATAGGATATCGTGACGAATCCAGCACATGGATTGATCAAAACCCAGAATCATATAGAGAAACAGCAGAGGAAGCAACATGATATCATTGAGATGTAGGAAATCGCGGTGTAATAATATTGTACACTTCTTCTGCATATCCCTTCTTCTCTTCCGGATCCTCTGCACGCAAACTAAACCTCAAACCCCCATAATACGGATCGTGTGGATTCAGAGGACTCGTGTAGGGTGGAAGACACATGGAAATATCACACCAATTCCTATGTGCGAGCAATTTATCAGTCTTGTTGTGGAACTTGCCAAATGCTTTCATCATTTTTTGTTTGCATGTATCATCAATTTTCTGTGCAAAATTCGTTCGTGTCAATGTAGACACAACACCATCTGGTGGAGGCGAGTTCATAATGGCAGATGAAATCACCTGATACATGAACAAGGGATCCCTTTCCTTCATAGGCCGAGGATGTGCACTGGAATAAATCTCACCAATACCACCAACATGTGCATCTCCGGATAAAATAGTCGTTCGATACTGTTTTTGTTTTGACACACGTTGCATCATTCTGATAAAATTGTTCTTCTCTTTTGTATGGACAGACGCAGCCCATCCATCCAACAAGTCATCCAAAATCTCTGGCTGATCAAACCTATCCAAAATCCCCAAAGACTTTCCACAGCGACGCAAGATTGCAGATCGTTTAAACATTGCCTTCATTCCCATGAGAATAGATTCACTCATAAAAATACTTGGAAAGACGACAGGAACCCCAGACAAGACAACAACATGATTGACAGTATCTGGCAGGTCCATCAATGCCTTTTCCAACAATGTATACGTTGTATCCGGAAGAATCTTTTTCTTTGATCGTTTGGACCTCATATCAATACCTAGAAGAGCAACCTGTGGACCCATGAACTTTACACAGTGGAACCCTTCTGCTTCTTCAAGAAACTCGCCACTGCTCAGTGCACGCTCCTCTGTCGCCTGCAGCTGAAAGAGCAAGTAGAATCGTTTCGCAACCTTGAAAAGTCCTTTGAAAAACTCACATTCTTGCAACTTTGTGCTATATGAACCATATCCATCCCAGATATCGTGATCATCCCATATCATAAACGATGGAATAGACGCATACGCATCACACACATGCTCCATAGTATACGACTCGATATAATTATTCAAGTAAAACGCAGTCGCAGTCCGGTGATGTTCTTCCGTCCACGTCGCCGCAATCTTATCCTTCATATGAGGCAATTCACCCCATTTCTCAAACATATCAAGCTTCCAGATAGGATCACTGTACACCTGATCCCCACCCCCAACAAGACAATGGAGAGGAAATGCCTTGTGCACTTGAAGCATATCCCTCCACAGGTATGTCGGGTCTTGTCTCGAGTAATGATCCTCTGCGATACTTCCACTAATCCCATTACAACTGGTATATCCAAAGTGAAACGGTGTTTTCTCTGCCTGAACCCAGAATGACGCTTTCTTCGACCCAAAAGACCCTCCAACCTCGTATTCAATACACCGCTCTTTCGTCGTCAGCACCACGTCGAAATCAAACCTCCAGAACTTCCAACCCAATTCTTCATCAAGTAACGTCAGGGTTTTGACCGTGACCGTCGAACCTTGATCCGTCAGGGTCATTGTGGGTTCCCGATTGTCATCTTTCGTCAAGATCATGACAGACCCAAACCATGTTGTTGTTCCGTCTGATGATGCGTTTGGAATACAATTGGTATATTTCAGAAAAGGACCAGCAACACGTCCATCCTTTGCGGTCGACGACATGTTTTTTTGTTTTTTTGTTTGGGTTTTGTTTGTTTGTTTGGGTTTTTGGGTTTTGTTTGATTGATAGAGTGATTGAGTCGTCACCCAGTACTCGTACGTATTTGATTTGTATTTTTCCATCACGATGATGCTACATGTCCTTGTGGATCTATATACGCATGACTCTCTCCCATGATATGATATGATGGGATGTATCCCATGTCCCATGCATGGGACATTCCCATATGGGAATGGCCATCTGTATTAGACTAGACTCAACGACACTTCACGAGTACATGAGGATCTATAGCTATAGCAAGATCTATCTATAGCTAGCTTGCAAGCTCTCAATATTGAGATTCAAAAAACCTAAAAAAAAAACTAAAAAAAGGAAATATTTCCAAATTAATTTGGAATACTCAAAGACTGGAACATTCATGAATTCACTCGTCAGTCAGTCAGTCTGTATATTATATGAAATAATATAGTAAATATATAATCTACATACAAGAAGAAGAAGAGAGACAGAATGTGTGTAGTATAAGAGATCCATCTGGTACAAGTATTGTTGTAAATCAACCACTGTTTGGTGAAGAATGTTTGGAAAGAAACGGTACGTCTTGCTCATAGTAGCAGTCTGGAAATATACATACATGTATATGGATGGGTCTCATGTATTCACATTCGTATACCGTAGAAATACGACGACAAACGACAACAAGGAGATTGAGAAAAAGCAAGCAGGCAGCTGCTGTGGGGGTGGTACAAAAAAGTCAACTGTAGAGACGCATCCAGAGAGTGCATCCATGTTTGAATTTTTCAAGGATTCTGGAACAACGAAGAAGAAGAAAAATACATCGTCATCACCAAACAGGATGCATATGGCCATGGTGGGTCACTGTGAGAGTGTAGAAGGAGGACTCAATGCCTGTGTATGGGTTCCCAATGTGGATGATGGTGATGATGATGATGCACGGCACACAATCATCTTTTGATATAGTATGTATATATATTTTTATGATGATGATGATGATGATGATCGTCGTATTGTATTGTATTGTATGCATACATACATAAATACTAATAAAGAGAAAATGAATCAACTACTATATA
>PJEL010001397.1_pt1 | contig 24656 bp, 22 predicted proteins | sample 1853271 | NCBI WGS metagenome assembly PJEL01 (sample SAMN08108733, study PRJNA415343) | Invertebrate metagenome, whole genome shotgun sequencing project. | host: Globobulimina | place: Sweden: Gullmar Fjord | collected 2015-08
CAGGTATAATAGGAATCTTATTGACCCTAGGAGCGATAGGTGTAATGTGTCTGTATATAGTGCCACTAACTCACCACCCCAGATGCATAAAGTCAGCTCAGTTTAAAAAAAATCTAGCTCTAAAAAGTCTATGCTCTTTAGCATTAGGGTTGCTGCTAATTTCCCTAGCTTATCAAAACTATGCCTTGAACAAGATGAGTAGGTAATCTCTGGTGCTTTAGCCACCTAGTCAAGTGCACCTATTTTTTCCCATACCTACTATTAAGTTTATTACCTATCATAGGCCTTTCTCTTGTATTATTGCTTAATACCCTTTAGGGAAGATGGTAATAACTGGTTATTTACATACTCTTTAATTACATCTAAACTATCTCCACCACAGATACTCTCTTTAATAGATAGAATTCTGTAAATGAGAAACCCATAACTTATATTTTAGTTGTTTGCCAAACTTCTTTCTTACTTAATACCAATATGCTCCTTTTTAGGTTAGTCCTACAAAATTACATTTTAGCTTGCCTATGTATAGAAACCATTAAATGTAGGATGTCATCTTCACACACAAGTTCTAAAAACTCTCCTTTCATTTTTACTCTAGACTTCAAGGGTTTCTTTCATTATGGATAACATTTCTTTAGTAAAACCCTCTCTGCGGTATTTTGTTACAAAAATTAAGTGGGCAAAATTCTTAAATACACAATACCTACCACCTCTCCAATTATATCTACTTATCATAATAGGAATACGTGTTTTTATTATATACTCACAGTAATTCACCTAAAAGCCAACTCAACACATTATCAAAAGAAAATATTAAGCTCTGTGTATGGGTTTGTGTAGGTTATATTTGGAATGCCAAAAACGGAGAGGATAAAGAAAAGAGTCTTTTTTAGCCAAAGAAGGTAAATATCCTGTTTCCTTCAAACATATTCCCAATATAAAATAAAAGCAAAAACTCCTTGGCTCTTTGATGTTGGGAGCGTTTTATCTTGGTAACTCTATTGCTAATTCATATAATACTCCCCAAAATTTTTTTAAAAAATTTTGGGGACGTACTAAACACAAAAATAAATATGTAATGGGATGTATTTATTTAACTCTGGTAACTTTTTCAATTAACTAAATGTAGTGATGGGGTAGCACGACTTTTTATGCTAATAGAGTTTATGTTCTCCATGAGCAAAGGTTTTAATACAAAGTGAGGATAAGGTTATTAGTTTTGCTCCTTATGAAAGCTGCTACTCTTTTGTAATTTAATGAACATAAAATAGACTCTCATCGTTGAATGAATAATTGCTCAGAACGTATTTTATAATTGGACTATTATTTATGAACTTTCCTCCGATGTAATATAATTATTATACCTATAAATCATATTAATCAACTTAGAAGAAAGTTCTTTATTACGAATAAGTGCATTATTAGCAATTTCTTTATTATACAAGTCATCCAATAAAGGTCTATTATTTCTTATGATTAATTCTGTTTCACTTAATAAAATTTTAGCTTGTGTATAATCACTATTTTTAACTTTTTGTTGTCCTAATAATTCAAACTTAATTTTGAAAGCAAGTATTTTGATTTCAATTAGGATTAATTCTTTTTTTAAATTTATAGCATTGATTTTTTCTCTTTTTAGCCCATTAATATATCTTTCAATATATACTTCTTTTAAATTATTTTTATCTTTTATTTCTTTATTTACTAAATAATCGAAACTGTCAATGTACTCATTTAAGGTGAACATTAAACTTTGTATATTCTGCTTTATAATATCTTCGTAACCCAAAGAAAATGTACTTTTAGAAAAATGACAAATTAATATTTCTGCTGGTTTTACACTTAATTCTGGTATATCACCTAAAACTTTCATGTAATATTCATGGCCTTGATAACCATCTTGAATTCTTTGTCTTTCTCTTTTTGATATAGGAAAAATATCATCATTGAAAATTGTAGATAAATCAATTGTTCTTTTATTAAATTGGGATAATACTTCTTCTTTTTCTACTCTTTCTCTGTATGCATACTTGATTCTTGCTAGAATAATACTTTTTGAGTTAAATGCTGTAAGCCATTTATTTTCATAAAGCTTATTACATTTACATAAGTGTATATTAATCTGGTTATCTATTTCTTTATCTGGAGTTTCAACTAATTCTTCAACTAATGAGTAGTACTCAGCCTGACATTCATCTATACTTATACTAGGAACTTTGCAATTATATGGGAGGTCATTAAAAAAATTATTTTGATTAATAGAATTATCAAATTGCTCAATAGGCTCAGTACTATAACCTAACCAAGCTAACAAAATAAAAGAAGTTGCGCATATAAAATTACGTAATATTTTATATGATGATTTTTTTTGATGATCTAATAGTTGCTTATATTCTTTTGGTTCTGTTGTAGATGATTGTAATTGAGTATGATTTAAAGTGTCTAAATTTTTATTATCTAATACTTTTACTTTATTATCTACTTTTTGGCCTATTAGCTTTTATTTTTTGTGATTGGAATGTTGTTGACAATGATGGTGTTTTTTGATGATCTAATAGTTGCCTATATTCCTTTTCTGACTTAATATTCTGTCTCTCAGAAGCAGAAATAGTATTGATACATACTATAAAGGGAAGTAATAGTACTAATTTTATTTTATTCATTTTCTTGATTTAAGGGTTTTTTACAACAACAACACAACAATAGAACACCAAAGATAATAAAAATAACTAGAACACAAGATACAAAATCTCATGTTATTCGTAGATTCTACAATATACTTTTTGTATTAAATTATGTTTGATTACTATTTTTTTCTAGAATGCGATCTATTTTAATCATATTTTCAGCCATTTGATCTAGAATAAAAGATATATCTGGAATTACGCGAACTTTTTTGCCAATATGTTGGACTAAATACTTTTTTAACTCCCATTTGCTTAATTCTATATTAGAAAAAAGTTCTTTCTCACATTTTTTTTGTTCTTCCCTAGAACCTTTACCAATGAACAGAAAACTTAAATATAATTTAACATCTCTACCATCAGGAGAAAGATCTACATTAGAAATAGTAATTAATGTCTGTTTGCTATGTATAAAAGTTTGTTGGGAAAAAAAATCATTAACAATTTGTTTTATAAGGTTTTTTATTGCACTTTTTCTCATAGTAAAATTAGTTGTTGATTTCTGTTCCGGCTATAATTTCACTAAGCTCTGCTGTTACTATGGCTTGTCTTGTCTTGTTATATGCAATTTTTAGTTCTTTTAGAAGCCTATCAGCATTGTCTGTTGCCTTGCTAGTAAGGATAATTCTAGTGCCATGCTCAGATATTAGAGCTTCTAGCCATAACTTGTAAAGTTTTAGTGACACTATTTTCGGCAAAAGATATGTAAATAGCTCCTCTTTGTTTGGTTCATATATTGTATAATCTTCCTTATTTTTTCCTCTATTATTATTGTAGCTAAATGTTAGAGGTAGCAATTGTTCTCTTTTTACAGTTTCAGCACTTCCGAGTTTTTTTGATTGATAAATAACCTCAATTCGGCTGTATTTTTTTTGTAAAAATTCCCTATAGCAAAAGCTAGCAAACTCATGAAGGGTTTTTCTTGGCTCCTGTTTACCTAGTGACACATACTTGCTGTTGCAACTTATATTATTCCTTTGAAAAAACTCTAACCCTTTTCTTCCGATTGGAATTATTAGTGGTTCTACTTTTTGTTGCTGATAATACTTGAGTGTGTGTTTGCATACAACTTGATTGAGAGTTGCACACAATCCTTGGTTTGTTGTTATTGGAATAAGTAATTTGGGTATAGAGTCATTACTAATAGAGCTATTAGTTGATTTAAGCGAAGATATTTGATTCCAAAGATCTATATGTGCATTGACGTAAGGTAGGGTTCTGTCTTGCTGATTTTTTAGGCGACTAAGCTTAGCAAATGAAACTAACTTCATCGCTTGAGTTATCTGACGTGTGGACTTTATTGATTGGATACGATTTAGAATTTTTCTTGTTTTAGCCATAATAACAAAAGAGTTATTTATTTATTTTGATTTCTTCTTCATCACTTTTTTTTACCAGTGTAATTAAAGCATTGATATTATTATTTTTTACATACCCAACTCCCTCTTCAATTTCTATAGTGATAGACTTAGAGTTCTTTGGGCTATAGGAAAGCCTGCCTTTCTCTAAAATAGTTGTTAGAGGTGCGTGTGAGCGAAGTATTTGAAGTGACCCTAATTTTCCAGGAAAGGTAACCTTATCAACTTCCCCTGAGAAAATAACCCCATCTTGAGAAGAAATAAAGAGATGGTTTTGTTTTAAAGTAACTTTAGGATTCATACGAGCAAAGATAATTAAAAGTAGTAAGATTATATCATAATAGAGTCAAAATATTAGATTGATTTAACTCTAAAAGCTAGATGCCGTTTACTATTTGTGGCTTTTTTTGTAGATTGTTCGGTGATTTGCATATTCTAACTTAAATTTGCCTTCTCTGGAATTATATAAGAAAAATTAAAAGAATATTGTTTTTACTTATGAAAACTTATTTTATCTACTATCTATATCTAAAAACTTGTATTATTTGACAAAACTTTTTTTAAATTTATAGGAGTTATTACTACTAATATGTTAACTATCAAATCACTCACATATCAAATAGGAGGGCGAACACTTTATGAAGATCTATCATTTCAAGTAAAACAAAAGGATAGAATTGGACTTGTAGGATTGAATGGTAGTGGTAAATCAACTCTATTTAAAATGATAGTAAAGGAATTAACTCCAATAAGTGGCTCTATTCAACATGATAAGGGAACAACAATTGGATTTTTTAATCAGGAGCTACTCTCATATGAGACTAAAGGATCGATATTATCTGTGGTGATGGAGGCCTTTGATGAAATTTTGTTAATCCAAAGAAAAATAAATAACCTTTTAGAAAAAATAGAGAGTGATTATAGCTCTTCACTATTAGAAGAGCTTGGAAATCTTCAGGAGCAGTTTGGGCAATTGGGAGGCTATGAAATGGAGACAAAAGCAGCAATTATGCTTGAAAAAATGGGATTCTCATCAGATCAGTTGAGTGAGCCTTTTAATCTTCTCTCAGGAGGTTGGCGTATGCGTGTGCTATTTGCAAAGTTGCTCCTACAAGAGCCAGACTTACTGCTTTTGGATGAACCAACAAACCATCTAGATATTGTATCTATACAATGGGTAGAAGGCTATCTTAAAAATTACCCAAATGCTTTTATAGTGATCTCTCATGATAGACGTTTTTTAGATGCTACAACAAAAAAAACCTTAGAAATCTATAATGAGTCACTACATAGTTACTCTGGGAACTATTCATACTACCAAGAAGAGAAAAAAAGACGTATTGTCACATATCAAAATACATATATTAATCAGCAGAAAAAGATAAAAAAAACACAAGAGTTTATTGATCGCTTTCGTGCAAAGAGTAGCAAGGCCAAATCTGTACAATCTAGAGTCAAGTCATTAGAACGCATGGATAAGTTAGATTCAGCTCTGGAGCGTAAAGTAAAGTTGAAATTTCGCTTTAAGATAGCACGGCCTCCTGGCAAGCAAGTTGTAGAGATTAAAAAAATAGAGAAATCTTTTGGGGATATTGTTTTATTTAAGGGTGGTAGTGCTGAGGTTATCAGAGGAGATAAAATTGCTCTTATTGGTGAAAATGGAAAGGGTAAATCCACTCTACTAAAGCTAATTGTAGGGAAAATCCCATTAGATGGTGGGACTATTACTTTAGGGCATAATGTCTTGCTAGGATTTCATACACAACATCAGCTAGAGGAGCTGAACCCAGATTATACAATCCTAGAAACACTTCGTAGTGCACTTCCAGAAGCCCCAGAATCAGAAGTGAGAGCATTGTTGGGAGGGTTTTTATTTAGAGATAGAGCAGTTGACAAGAAAATTAAAGTTCTCTCTGGTGGAGAAAAAGCACGAGTTTCTTTGGCAAAAACCCTAGCACTGAAACCAAACTTTATTATTTTAGATGAACCAACCAACCATCTAGACATAGAGGCAATTGAGGTATTATCTCAGGCTTTACAAGGATATGAGGGAACTTTGCTGCTTGTTTCTCATGATCGAGACTTTATCCAAAAAGTAGCTACTAAAATATGGTACTTGGAAGAATCTAGCATAAAATCTTATCCTGGAGTATATGATGAGTTTAGGGTTTGGAAGAGTGAGCAGGAAAAAAAACAAAAAAAAACAAAAAACTAATTACAAACCAAAAACAAGGAATACAAGAACAAGTCAAAAAGTTTGAGGAAGGCAAATAAAAGATTTAAAAAAGAGTTTAGATGTTTTGAGATACGAAGTATAAGAGAAATAAAAAAATACTTATTTCTAATATTTTATTTATTATGAAAATTTTAACGAAAAAGACAAACAAGCTAATTTAACAAGAGACTAAATCATGTTTAATGAGTTACAAAAAAGGCGTTATTGTAGTAGAGAGCGAAAAGTTATATTGCTAAAAAGATACTTAAGGCACTCCTTTTTATTAATCATAAATAAAAAGCAACTATTTTTTTCTAAGGTAACAAACAAAAAATTTATTTTTTGTTTGTTTTTATAATTGTTGTTTAATCTTAAACGTTGCTTGAAATTAAAGTTATCTAATATTAAGTTGGTCTCACTATCTCTTTCAATTAGAAAAGTAAAGTCTTTAAAAGATGAGTATTAAAAGTTGCGTCTTTTACGCAAAATACTTAAAAAGTCTAGTACTCTGATGAATATAAATATAACTGATGCTAATAGCTTGAATGCAAAGTACCACTCTAACTCCTTGGACTCTCCAGTTTTGTGAGCATATATCATCGCCTCAAAATCTATCAAAATGTGAAAAGATGCGACTGCAAGCACAAAAGCACTAAATATTAGTGATAAGATACTAGCTTCATGTAGAAAAGATATATTATAACCAAAGAGCATGAGAGCAAAATCTAAAAAATATACAGTGGAGACAGCTCCTAGTAGAGAATATACTATTTTTATATATCGACTTGTAACTCTTATCGTTTTAGAGCTATGGAGTAAGATAAGAGTTAGGATAAGTCCCATTGTCAATGGTAGTGCTTGAGAAAAAATTCCTGGGTAAAGAAGCTCTAGAATAGATACAAAGTAAGCTAATATAAATCCTTCCATTAAAGCATATATAGGAGCAAGTATTTTAGCCAACAGAGGTCTTTTTATAATAAAAGAACTTATGCCGAAAGTAGAGATTAAAAAAATCCATAAATAAGTACCATTAAAAAATGAAGCCATTGTACTTATTGGTAAATTAAGAGTTACAACTGCACTCAATACTGATACTATAAGTAGAAAGGCAGATTTAAAAAGAGTCCTTTCTATACTCATATTTTGAGAAGAGAAGATACTGCTTTGATTGTAGGTATGTTGATTATTATTAAAATACATGTCGAGTAAGATAAATAGAAACTATTAAGTATAAATTATACTCATGGTGTTCAAATTTAATAAAAAAAATGCATTTAACCTAATTTTTTATTAGCTCTTCATCCTTTATTATCTTATCAACAATACCGTTAATAAATGAGGGGCTTTTAGCAGAACTGTATTTTTTTGCAATTTCCATGTACTCATTGAGTGTAACTTTAAATGGGATATTAGGCATGTGTTCAATTTCTACTAAAGCCATTTTTATAAGCAATAGGTCAATATTGCTTATTCTTTTAAGCTGCCAATTGTGTAAATATTTTGCAATACGTTGTTCATTTTCATCGCTATGTGTTGATGCTTTGAGTATGAGCATTTCATAAAAACTTATTTTTGTAGGATTCATAAATGTATTATAGCAATAGAAGGCACTTTCATCATTTTCCAAAAATTTCACGCAAAACTCAAGTAGTAGGCTATGCAATAATGCCCTATTTTCTGACCACCTAATATCTTCTAGACTAGCATATTGTTGAATTTCCTCAATCTTAAAAATATATTTTACTAATCGCTTAATTAAGGGATGTTGTTTATGTTCAGAAGAAGGGGGCTCTCTGTTCACTGAGTTTAGAGGTGGATAATCTTGTATGTAATCTTTGTACCATCTTTTTTGTAGGTCTTCTCTCCAACATATGGGATAAGTAGCTTTTATTTTTTTTAACCTTGCATCATTTGATAACTTAATTAAAGAAGAATTATTATAAAAATCTGTTTTAGGCTTATTCTTAAGCCTTAAATACCTCTCCTGACCTATATTTAACCAAGAAATAAATAGCTGCAAAAAAGAGCTATGCAGTCCTCTAATTGCTTCAATATCATTGATAATCAATTTATTTTTAACTTTAAAATCAGAAGAACTTTCTTCACAAGGATTTATTTTCTTTTGAAAAAAATCTGATAAAAGTTGTTGCATCGCTTTGATACGCAACAAACGCATATTAAACATATTGGACTTAAGGTTACTTTATTATTGCAAATATAACTAATTTTTTAAAAGCTTCTTACCTAAAAAACTATTTGATGGGATTTGTTTTCTTTAGTTGGTATAATAGCCCTTTGAAATCTTTAGGATATGGAAACTCTACATTAACCTCATCTCCATTTAAATTTTTAAAAATGACCTTAAATAAGTGAAGAGCTGGACGCCTTATAAGTGGTCTTTCAATAGTATTTGCAGAAATCCTATATTTTTTTTTTAGCGATGAGAGCAGCAATAAAGAGCCACCATACTGTAGATCTCCTATGATAGGTGCTTTAACTTGCTGAGCATGAAGTTGTACTTGATTCCTTTTTTGATTAAATGGTTCACAAGATATTAAAGTATGCTTCCAAAAGTACTCTAGTGTAGAAAAAGAGGTAGAACACATAACCCCCTTTTTTTTATCTATAATTGAATGATTTTTTGAGTGACTATATATTTTTGATTTCACTATTTCATCTTCAAACTTATGAATATCATCTACAGCGATATGATAAATTCTTCTCAGTGATTTTTTTCTAACTTGTTGAGAAAAGTGCTGAAATGCAGTGCTATTTTTAGCAAATAGCAGACCTCCAGAAATATTTTCTGAAATATTGTAAACAATCTTTGATGCTGGGAAATATTTTTTTACATCCCTGACAAAGCTTTTTTCACACTTTAAGCCTTGGCTAATAGATGTGTTTTTTGGGGGTTTGTTTATAAGTAAGTAATCAATGTCTTCTGCTACTATAAGCTTAGAAATAGATGATTTTGACATAATTACTCATTTACAAGAACTCGATAAAGTGGCTTTTTAAAATAGCGATTCGCTATTTCTTTGATTTCTTCAGCTTTAAGGTTATTTAATGCCTCAAGTAATAGTTGGTCATTTTTCAAACTTAGGTTAAATAGATGTAGTGATATTAACCTACTTGCTGTTGAAAATATATTGTCAAAAGTATGTAGAGTTGCTCCGTAGAGGTAATTTTTGAGACGGTTAAGCTCTTCTTCACTAGGAAGAGTGTTTTTTAATCTCTCAATTTCTTTGTCTATTTCACAGCAAACTAGTTTCCCGTATCCTTGCTTAACGTCAGTTGTAATTTTTAAAACTCCATTTTCTGGAAATGAATTAAGGTGACAAAATACATTATATGTATACCCCTGCTTCTCTCTTAGGTTTTGCATGAGCCTAGAGCCAAAATATCCTCCAAGCAACACAGTTGTAATATATAGTAGTATATAGTCTGGATTATTGATATTGATAGTAATCATTCCCATAGCAATTGAAGTTTGTGCTCCTTTTAAATTGAGGGAGTGGGAGTTTTTTTGATGAGATATAATTTTATGCTCCACGTCACTCTGAGCTGAGGTGGGTAGGTCGTTTAGATTAAAATCTAGGTCACTAATAGTTTCTTTTGAAATATTTCCACTTAAAACTAAACAACCTTTCTTCCAACAATATTTATTAAAGTAGCTATTTAGCATTTCAGTAGATGCCTTTTGAAGATCCTCATGAGAAATATTATAACCATAAGGGTGCTTCCTCCCAAAAAGTATTTCAAATAACTTCTTGCTTGCTAGCTGGTTAGTACTTACATTATCTAAATCTATTTGTTGAGCTATTTTTATTTTTTCTCTCTCTAATACCTCATTTTGAAAGTTAGGTCTACTCAATATTGATTTAACCAGAGGTAGTAAGGTTTTTATATGTTTAGAAAGAGTAGTTAGACGTAGATAAATATAGTATTCTCTACAACCTACTGTCAAGCTTGCTCCATAATGGTTTATTTTTTCTATAATAGAGAGGCAGCTTTCATTTTTATACATACTTTTATCCAGGGTAGCTGTCAGTAGCTGCGGAGCAATAAAAGTGGTTAAGTCTTTTCCATATCCACGCATAGATATAAAATCCAACTGAACTACTTTTTCTGTTGGATCATTAAGTACTAAAAGAGGCAACTCTTTATTTAAAATGTGTTTTTTGTAACTAGGAAACTTTATTGAGAATTTATTTGAGCGGTTTTTTAACTTTTTAGGAGCTTGCATAGCATAAGTTTTGATAGTAGAATGGGATTTTTTTATTTTACACCTCTTGGAGAACAAATGCCTCTACCCTATCATCCACCTGGATATCATTAAATCCATTAACAAGAATAGCACAATTTATACCCATTCTTACCTCTTTGACTGTTTTTTTCTCTAGTTCTAGCCTTATTATTGGACCTTCATGCAGTATTTTTCCATCTCTGATAAATCTAACTTTGCTATTTTTTTTGATGATTCCTGAGTCTACATGGCATCCAGCTATACGCCCAACGTTAGTCACATCAAAGGTTTGTATGATATGCCCCTTACCTTCTAGTACTTCTGTGGTTTTTGGACTGTCGTACTGTTTGATTTTTGCTATAACTTCATCTACAGCATCATGTATTAGTTTATGAAGCGAAATTTCAACTTTTTCTCTAATTGCTATTTTTTTTGTTGCACTAGAAATTTTTGTTTGTAATCCAAGAATAAATGCGTTTAATGATTTAGCCAATATTATATCAGACTCTAAAATTGTACCTACAGATTGCCCAATAATATTGACTTTTACTTTGGGAGCAGATATCTCTAGTAATGAACTTTCTAGGGCTTCTAGAATGCCTCCCTTATTAGCCTTTATGATAATGTTAACTTCTTTTTCTTCACTTTTGGTGTCTTTTTCAAAAAGTTGATCAAATGTTAATTTCTTAGATGTTTTAGCAATTGATGATTGCTCTTTTTGTAAATTCTTATATTGTTCTATAAGTTTGCGAGCTTCTTTATCAGAAGATACTACTTTAACTTTTTCCCCAGATGACGGTGCACCATCAAGACCAAGAATTTGTATTGGAGTTGATGGAAGTGCTTTTGATATTTTTTTACCTTGAAAGTCAAAAAGGGCTTTTACTTTACCAAAAAACTCACCAGAAATAATATTGTCGCCAATCTTTAATGTCCCTTCCTCTACAATAGCATAGACCATATACCCACGACCTTGCTCTAAAGAAGCCTCTATTACAGAACATGAAGCAGGAGTATCTGGATTTGCTTTTAAATTTAAAAGCTCTACTTCCATTAATACTTTATCTAAAAGCTCTTGGACTCCTTTTCCTGTCTTTGCAGAAATTTCCTGGCACTGGTAATTACCACCAAGCTCTTCAACTAAAATATCTAAGTCTGCTAATTGCTGCTTGACTCTATTGGAGTCAGCAGTACTGTAATCTATTTTATTTATTGCAATAACAATAGGAATACCTGACTTTTTAGCATGGCTTATTGCTTCTTTTGTTTGTGGCTTGATCCCATCATCTGCTGCTATAATAATGATAGATAAGTCTGTTAACTCTGCACCTCTAGCACGCATTTTTGTAAATGCTTTGTGTCCAGGGGTATCTAGGAAAATAAGCCGTTGTTTTTCTTTAGTATATGCCTCATATGCTCCTATGGATTGTGTAATCCCTCCAAATTCTTGCTTTATAACATTTGACTTACGGATGTAGTCAAGTAATGATGTTTTCCCATGATCTACATGACCCATAACACTTATAATAGGAGCTCGTACAACTTTCTTTTCTTGACTATTATCTAAAATATTACTGCGTTCATCTATTTTAAGCCATTTGACTTTTCTGTCATAGTTATTTGCAATTAACTCAATAATTTCTTTGCCTAAGATTTGATTAACAGAAACAATATAATCTACTTCTTTAGCTAGCTCAATAATTTCTTGGAATGGCACATTTATTATCTTCGATAATTCTTTTACTGTTATTGACTCCATTAAACTCAATAGCCTTGTCTCTTGATTGAGTACTTCCTTATTATTTCCCGGTTCTCTTTTCCCTTTTCTATATCTTCTGCGTGTTTTTACTTCTGTTCTGTTGTACCTAATAAAAGGCTTAGCAGTATTAGGTCTTTTGGGAACCCGAGTGTGTTCTGTCCTTTTTACTTTTGAATGACTAGTTTCAGTTTTTACAGATGAGAGTGAACTATATGTAGGTTTGGATGGCTTGGGAGCTATTTTTATACTACCCAAAACATGGAATAATTTTTTTGGCTTGCTTTCTACTTGTTTCTTCAACTCACTTTTATCTTTTTCTAAAGGTAGAACTGATTTAATATCGGTTTTTTCTTTACTAGGTTCAGGACTGTTAGTCTCCTTATTAATTTTTTTTTTCTTTGTCGCAGAACTGGGAAGTACTAAATTTATTTTTTTGAAAACAGAAGTAGGCTTTAAAGTATTTTTCTCAACTTCTGGAGTTGTTTTTTCTGTTTTTAAAATAGGGACTTTAACCTTATCTTCTTTTTTTTTAGGTAGAGGATTTTTTAATATGTTATCTATAGATGTTGGTAATCCTTTTTCAAGAAGTTTTATCTGAAAGATGGATAATTTTTTATTAGGATTAACTTCTATAACTTCACCATTATTTTTTAGGTATGTTACAATGCTTTCAACACTGATATTGAACTTTCTAGAGGCTTGACTTAGTCGCATTTTAAAGAGTAGGAATTTTATTATGAGGAGTATTTATGATTATTTCATAAATACTTGTAGCTATTTTTTTGTTTTCTCCTATCTTGCTTAAAAATTGCTCCTTAGTAAGGTTCCTAATAGAGTCTGGATTTTTAAACCCTTTTTGTTGTAAATTTTGAAGTAACTCTTTTTCTTCTAAATTTAGATTATTTAATATATCACTAAATGGAATTAGCTTTTCAGAATAAAGATTTATAGTTTTTCCTAAAATTTGGCTAGCGAGTCTAATATTTTGTCCTTCAGCTCCAATAACAAATGGTATTTTTTCAGGCTTTAGATAAGCTGTTATTTGTTCATCTAATACATCAATCTTATCTATTTCCACAGGGCCTAAAATTCTCTTTATTAAAAGAGTATAGTTGTCAGTATATCCAATAATATCGATAGGTTCATGATTTAGTTCTCTGTTAGATATTGTTCTAATCCTGCTTCCTCTTGTTCCAATACATGCTCCTACTGGATCAACTCTGTCATCCTCTGTTGAGACAATAACTTTAGAGCGCTTGCCTGTTTTACGAACAATTTGTTTTATTTTAACAATACCTTCTGAGAGCTCTGCTATTTGATTTTCTAATAATCTCTGTAAAAAAAGAGAAGATGATCTGTCTAAAATAACTTTTACATTATCGTTCTCTATTAAAACTTCGGAAATTAGTGCATGAATATGGGCACCCTTAGGAAAATATTCATCTCCTATTTGATTAGCTTTTGGTAGTAATAGGTCAATTTTATTTTCATCTTGTAAAATTGTTATTTTAGGGCTTGAGTAGAAAACCTCACCATAAACCAAATATCCTTCTTTTTTTTTATATTTTTTGTAGAGTAAATTATTTTCAACTTCTTCTGTTAACTTTACAAGTAGTTGCATACCTCTTGCTATAGCTCTTCTTCCAAATTCTTCTAATTCAAACTCTACAGCTACTTCTTCACCTATTTCAAAATCTGAAGAAATTTTACGCGCTTCAGATAGATTGATATACCCTTCTTTAGCCTCAATCCCATTTTGAATAATAGTTCTATATCTCCAGATTTGCAAATCTCCTTTATCTGAATTAACTACAATATGAAATTTTTCAGAGTTACCGAACTTTTCCTCTATAAGAGTTTTTAAAACCTCCTTTAAAATATCTCTTAGAGCAGGAGTATCAATTCCTTTTGCGGTAGCGTATGCTGTGAATTGAGCGATTAGTTTTTTTTTCATGAATAATATGTGCTATTTTTTAATATTTTTACATAGATTATAACGCCTATTATTGCTATTTTAAACGTATCTTATTTGCAATATTACTAAAAATAACACCTAAAACTAAACATAAAAGCTTTAAGTTACACTGGAGATACAAAATACCAATTGATTAGTACTTTTTATACTATTTTTTTACATTTTAAACTAAAAAAATAAGTTTTTACTTTAAATAAAATTAACAAATAAAATTGAAGTTTTAGATAAGACCATTTTCTAAAAAACTAAAAAAACTATAGTCTGACACTATTATATGATCTAAAATTCTAATATCTAAAAAACTTCCAGCTTTTAGAAGTTTATTAGTAAGGTCTTTATCTTCCTGGCTTGGTTTTGTGCTTCCTGAAGGATGGTTATGAATTAAAATAATAGAAGGTGCTCTGGCTTCAATAGCAACTTTAAAGATAACTTTAGGATCTACGGAAGTTGAGGTAAGTCCTCCTTTGCTTATTTGATCATTTTTTATTAGTTGACTATTTTGTTTTATAAGCATAACCCAAAACTCCTCAACAATTTTATTTAGAAAAATTGGTCGAATAATATTATAGACACTTTGTGCACTTTTAATAAATAGGCCACTAGGTTTTTGTGGAATAGACATGCGTCTACCTATTTCAATAGCACTTGCAATTATAGCAGCTTTTGCTAACCCTATTCCACTATAATGCATAAGTGATTCTATTGAAACTTTAGATAAATTACTCCAATTATTTTCGTGATCATATAGGAGTTTTTTGGATAGCTCCATAGCACTCACATTGTGAGTGCCCGATCTTATTAAGATAGAAAGCAGCTCTATATTACTTAGTGCTTCAACTCCTTTTTTTAGTAGTCTCTCTCTTGGTCTCTGCTCTTTTGTTAGGTCAAGGATTTTGATATTTTTATAGGCTATTTTTTTTAAAGATGTTATAGGCATAATTATAAATATTTTTTTCAATATACATTATTGGTAGTAATGATTAAAGAAAAAACCGTATAATCTAACTTGTTTTTTCGAACAGGTTTAATAATAGACTCTTCGGTAAAAAATAAAATCATATCTAGCGATAGACAATAACACCTTTACTTACTATTAAATGTACTTTTATATAAAAAATAATTAGTAACCACTTAATAAAATACTTTTACAGAACTAGCAGAGTTAGGTGTTTTTATAGTCATAATTAGTAGGGTTAATTAAGGTATTTTACCATTATTCAGTAATGTAAAGACTTCTCAACATTTTTGCTTGTTGAGTTAAATCAACTCCAGGTGTTGTTTCCAAGACAGATAAATTAATACTCTTGAGCAAGAGTTCGCTTTTAATTCCTTTTTTTAGTTTACGAATAATTCTATTTTTCCCTTCAGCAAAATCCACTATATGTATTAGCGTATCTTGACCAAAAAGAATAGTATTACTATCTTCGTCAACAATAATGCTTATTGGAAGGCCAAGAAGCCATCTAAGCATTGCTTTTTTCCCAGATTCTGATCTAGTTGGTTTAACTAAAAATAAATATTTCCCATTACTAAAGTCTTTTAAAACATCTTTTAAAAGACGTTGCTGCATCTTAATTTTCATTTGATTTATATTTTATATTTTTGGATATATATTTTGTTGATATGGAAGAGTACTCAACTCTTGATAATATAAGACCATGCGCTGGAGCAAGTGAGCTATACTTAGGTCGCTCTCTTTTTTCTATGATTTTTGGAATATCGAAAACTTCTATTTTCTCTCTTCCTACATCTAATAATATGTTAACTAATGTTCTTACCATTCCTCTTACGAACCGGTTTGCTTTTATATAAAAATATAGTTGCGTCTCTTTTTTTTCCCAATGAGCATTAAATATTTTACAAAAGTGGTGAGGTAGAGAATCATTGCCTTTACAAAAACTTTTACAGTCTAGTTTTCCAGTTATTAGAGAAGTTGCTTTGTTCATTTTTTCTAAATTTAGATCAAAAGGATAAAAGTAGAAGATATCATTGAATAGGGGGTTATACTTTTTTGTAATACAATAAGTATAGGATCTAGAAGAAGCACTAAAACGTGCATGGTTAGTATTACAAACAGGTATTATTTTATGTACATAAATTGTTGGATGCAGAAGAGAATTTAGGCTTTGCTTTAAAGAAGAAGTGTTTTTTCTTGAGGGGATATCTAAATGTACTACTTGATGTGATGCATGTACTCCTTTATCTGTTCTGCTACTTCCTGTTATTGATAATGAAAATCCAATTTTGTGAAGTATCTCTTCGATTTTACCCTGAATAGTTGTCTGAGTTTTTTGTTTTTGCCATCCAGAGTAATTTGTTCCTCTATAGCTTATGTACATAAAATAACGTTGCATAATGGAATCTATTTATATTTTTATGTGATTATGTTGAAAGTTGACAAAACTATTAGAAATCATCTAATTTTGTCGTAAAAATCTCTTATTTTTGTAAAAAAACACACCCCCACAATAAAAAAAACATAATATGCTACTTGAAGATACACTAATTATTTATTCTACGTTACTTTTTGTGAGTATATTAGCGAGTAAAATTTCTGGAAAATTAGGAGTCCCAACATTATTGTTTTTTGTACTTATTGGACTAGTGATTGGCAAGGAAGGTACTGCAATATTTCCGCAAATAATGAATGTAGATATTGCAAAAAAAATAGGTATCTTTACGCTAGTATTAATACTATTTTCTGGAGGTCTTGATACTAATTTTCAACATGTGAAACCTATAATTTGGAGTGGAGTGCTACTTTCAACAATAGGTGTTTTTATAACTGCAAGTATGGTTGCAGGGTTTTTATATTTTAGCGGTATTGGTAATAAACTGGGCATGAATATTAAAGAAATGTTTTTAGTGGGAACTGTTTTGGCACCAACAGATGCTGCTGCTGTTATTCCTATTTTAAATTCGCGTAGTCATCCATTAAAAGCTAACCTAGGACCTCTTTTAGAGTTGGAATCAGGAAGTAATGATGTTATGGTTTATTTCCTTTTGAAATTATTACTAATTGCACTTTTAGGAGGCTCAGATTTTAGTATAATTTACTCAATACCATTCTTTTTACAAGAAATGGTTATAGGAATACTAGGTGGGATAATTATGGGTAATATTATGGCTATAATTATTAATAGAATAAACCTCCCTTACCCTACAATTTATCCTATATTAGCATTATCCTTGATATTTATTACATATGCAGCGACCAATAAGCTTCATGGTAGTGGGCTTCTTGCTGTCTATATTGCTGGAATGATTTTAGGTAATCAAGATTTATTTCACAAGCGCAGCTTAATACAGTTTTGCAATGGCGTGGGGTGGTTTATGCAAATTACAATGTTTATTGCATTAGGGATGTTGCCCAAACCAGCACTATTATTCTCTATGAAGCTATGGGGACTTTCATTAGCAATATTCTTGATCTTTATTGCAAGACCTTTGAGTGTAGCTATTTCTTTAATGTATTCCAAATTTAATAAAAAACATAAGATATTTATCTCTTGGGTGGGTCTTCGTGGTGCAGTTCCGATTGTTTTTGCAACATACTTCTATCAACTGGAGGTGGAAAAGGCAGAGATATTATTTCATTTAGTTTTTTTTGTAGTACTATTTTCTATTTTCTTGCAAGGAACAACTTTTGTTCCTATGGTTAATTGGTTAGATTTAGAAAATAAAGTTATTGCTGCTAAAGAGAAAAAACATATATTGCAATGTGCAAATACAGTTAGAAAGATTCTAGTACAATTGGAAATCCCATCAGATTCACCTGCACTAGAACATTCTATAATGGAGTTGAAATTACCACAAACAGCATATATTGCAATCATTCACAGAGGAAAGCAATACTTACAGCCTAGAGGGGATACAAAAATTCAAGCTAAAGATCGTCTAATGGTGATGTATGACACAAAAAAAGAACTCAAAGATCTTCAAAAAAGTTTGGGAATTAGATAGCTCTCAATAAAATAGCTCAGAAATTATAAGGGTATAAAAATAATTCTGATCAATGTAAATGATAAAAAGCTACCATGTATTTAAGAACAATATTTAGGCAAAACTACTTTCCCTATACACTCGGATTTCCACCACTTGTATTTAGTGTTTTGACAATTTGTTCTATTAAAATTTTTAATATTCCTGGATATTACAGCTCACTACTTTTTCCTATATCATATTTTCTTTTTAGTCTATTTTTGGTGAAAAATCAAAGCAGGTCTTATCTTGTAATTAAAGGGATAATTGCATCATTGAGCCTATCATATATAGTTATCATTTTTATAAATCAGTTAAACTTTGCGCCAGAAAGTCCAATAAATCTAGAAGTATGGAAAAGCGTTTTACATATTGGGCAACCTTACCAGGGTTGTGGTATTATTTGGCTATTAGGAGCGTTTTGTCTTGATATAAAAAATAACTTTACTAGCTTAACATTATTAGCTATTTTTTTGCACATTACGTTTATGATAGTGTTATGGCTAATAGGTATTGTTGACATTGTATTGTGGTTGGGCAGTCTTATCTTATTTATATTATCTCTTTTATCGATATTTACTCTTAAAAAGATATCAAAATTCTTAGCATCTGAAACCCAAAAAGACAGTTACTTACTCAACAACACAAAAACTTTTCCTGACTCATTTGGAGTTATGCTTTCAATATTTGTCACTTTATTACTTCTAACAAATTTAATTACAGTACGATATATTAACCTAGGAGGTTTTTTGACCACAGCAGGACTTATTACATATCCACCAACATTTTTAGTTAGCGATGTTATAAGTGAGATTTACAGTTTCAAAGAAGCTAGTAAATTGTTGATTTTTGGGTTTATTAATATTATTTTTTTTTTAATAATTATACAGTTAGCACTTTTTATGCCGTTCTATGGGGGGATAAAAGATAGCTACTTTCTTTTCTTTAAATTTATACCAGGGATGGTTTTTGCTTCACTGGTTGCTTATATTTTTGGACAATGGTTTGATGTTTTCATTTTTGAATGGATCAAGGGAAAAACATCTGGGCATTATCTTTGGTTGCGTAATAATTTGGCTACTATCTTGAGTCAATTAATTGATACGTTTTTATTTGGATTTATTGTTTGGGTGCTTTGGCCACTAATGATTGGTGAAAACATGTCTATTGAGTTAGAAGCTTGGAAGCAGATTACATTTAATGAATTATTTATAAAAATAGTTATAGCATTATTTGATACTCCATTTCTTTATATTATACTTTTTATTATTAGGGGGGAAAAAAGTCGAAAAAGTAGTAGATAATTGCGAAAAAAAAGTGTATCTTTGCAATCAAATATATACGTATATTAAAATTTTTAAGTATGAAATCTGAAGAAAATCTTTTACTTGCTCCATATAATTTGAATCCATCTACAAATTACTTAGGCAATAAATATAAAAGCGTTTTAGCCATAGGCAAGAGAGCTAATGATGTCCGTGCTTTTAGAAAAGCTTCTCTTTTAGAAGACCTTGAAGATCTAAATATTACAGATGGCCTAGAGTCTAAAGGGGGTGATAGTGATATACTAATTATGATTTCTAGAAAATACGAAATGCTACAAAAGCCCATACTTGTTGCTTTAGATGAGTTTAAGGGTAAAAAAATATATTTAGATAAATAATAGTAATTATCATAACAACTATTTATAAGAAATTTTGTTAATCGGTAACTCAAAATGAGATGATAAATTTTGCTAACAAAAAAACAGCTAAAAGACTACTATGGTTAGTAATTATTGCTTTCAGTTCAGTTCAATATAAATGCTTAGGTAGTGATACTGTAACTTTCTATTTTAGTGCAATAAATGGAGCAAAAGCAGAATCATGGATCTTAGAAAATCCAATTAAGCAATATAATAAAAAATATAATAGAGAGTCTCTTAACAATTTAGATTTTATCAACTTATCAAAAGATATTAAAAAGTTTTTAACAGAGGATAAAATGTTAAAATTAAATAGTAGCATAAAAGACAAGAATAGTTATATAAAAGAAGGATATCTCAATTTTAAGTATAATTGCGATAGAGGTAAAGAAGGTTGTATTTATCCTTTTAATAGAGAAGAGAAACTTTACGATTTTTTAGAAAGATGTGAAGGTAAAAATGCTGATAAAAATAAGGTGTTTTTCTTTGAGTTTTGTTTTAATGGGAAAGAGAAAAAGTCAGCAAGTAACCCGGTCACAGAAAAAAAAGATACTTTTTTAAAAAATAAAAATAATAGCAATTGCTTAACAATATTAGAAGGAGAGTACTGTGGGTTAGTTATTTTTTTTGTGTTTTTCTTTGCTCTAACGATTATGTTTTTTATGTTTATGTACTTTGCAGGAAAGAACTTATCAAAAAGTCAAGCAGACTTATCAGAAGAAATTAGTAGGCAAAACAGAAATTCTATTAAAGGCTTAATGAGTGATCTTGCAGATATCTTAAAATCTAATTTTAAAAATTTATTATAGTCAAAAAAGCAATGCTTCTACAACTCTATAATTTAAATAAATGTTTAATTAATGAAGATATATAATATTAATTGTGACTTTCGAGCTTCTCTATTAGAATATTGTTAGTTATTTTTGGATTTGCTTTTTTCCCACTAAGCTCCATAATAGCACCCATAAAAAATCCTAATAGGCCTTTTTTCCCATTTTTATACCTTTTTACTTCTTCTGGGTGGTTTTCTAAGGCTTGATCTATCCAATCATTGAGTTGTGCCTTATCATCTGTTTGAATTAATCCCATTTTTAGAGCGAGTTCTTGTGGATCACTTTTAGGGAATTTTATCAATTCTGGGAGTAGATCTTGGCTTGCTGTTGAGAAACTCATTACATCATCAGAAGTAAGCTTAATTAGCTTTGTAACAGTTTCAGTACTTAATGGAAAGTCTTCTAGAGATATTTTATTGTCGTTTAGATATGATTTTATTGGGCCAATTATCCAATTAACTATATCCTTCCCCTTTTTTGGAAGAAGGTTGTAGAGTGATTCAAAGAATAGTGCTGTACTTTTGTCGCTCGTTAATAGGGTGGCATCATATGAAGAGACCTTGTAGGTATTTGTAAATTTTTGCAGAAGTTCTCTAGGGAGTAATGGCATTGATTCTTTTATGCTTTCAACTAAACTTTTATTCAATGTAATAGATGGAAGATTTGGTTCTGGAAAATATCTATACTCACTTAAGGTTTCTTTTTTACGCTGATAGTTAGTAACTCCTTTCTGTGCATCAAAGCTTCGTGTTTCTTCAAATATTTTGCCACCTGACTCTAAGCATGATATTTGTCTTTTTATTTCATAAGAAAGTGCCTGTTCTACATTTCTAATTGAGTTCATATTTTTAATCTCTACACGAGTCCCCCAAGTACTACTTCCTTTTTCCATAACAGAAATATTTGCATCACAACGCATTGAACCTTCATCCATATTACCATCACAAATTTCCAAATAACGTAACATTTGTCTTATTTCTTGCAAATATTGATATGCTTCATTTGGTGTTTTCATATCTGCCTCCGATACTATTTCTAAAAGAGGAGTACCCGCACGATTATAATCTAATAGAGTTTTGTTTGGAAGTAGGTCATATAATGACTTTCCAGTGTCCTCCTCTATATGTATTCTTTTTATGCGAATTTTTTTTTCTTTTTTTTTAAGCGAAATTGTAATAACTCCATTTTTCCCTATTGGGGTTTTCTCTTGAGTAATTTGATATCCTTTTGGTAGGTCTGGGTAAAAATAGTTTTTCCTGTCAAAGTGCATTTTATAAGATATATTTCCCTTGCAAGCTAAAACCATTTTTATTGCATGGTTAATACCTTCTTTATTTATAGTTGGTAGAGTTCCAGGATGTGCTAAAGTAACAAAGCTAACTTTACTATTAGGGCTTTGACCATATGATGTTTCTTCTGGTGCAAACATTTTGCTTTTTGTAAGAAGTTGTGCATGAACCTCTAATCCAATAACCGTTTCGTAATTTCTACTAGTTTTCATACCTTGGAGACTGCATTGAGTTTAAAAACTCATTATTAGATTTAGTTTTCTTCATAAATCTAGTAACAAAGTTTAGAGCTTCTTGTGGGCTTTTTTCGGCAATTATTTGACGCAAGCCGCGTATTCTCTTACTATCTGCTTGACCATGTAATATCTCACTTTTTCTGGTGCTTGAGCCTATAATATCAATAGCTGGGAAAATACCTTTGTTAGCTAGTCGTCTATCAAGTTGCAATTCCATGTTTCCAGTTCCTTTAAATTCTTCAAAAATAACTTCATCCATTCTGGATCCTGTCTCAGTAAGAGCAGTCCCAATAATTGTTAAAGACCCACCATTTTCAATGTTTCTTGCTGCTCCAAAAAAGCGTTTTGGTTTGTGCAGTGCATTAATATCAAGTCCTCCAGAGAGAATACGGCCCGAAGATGGAGATGCAGCATTATAGGCGCGTGCTAGACGAGTTATAGAGTCTAGTAAAATAACCACATTATTACCATCTTCTACTAATCTTTTAGCACGTTCTAAAACAATATTAGCCACTTTAACATGAGTTTCTGCGGGTTGATCAAAACTTGACGCAATTACCTCAGCCTCCTTAACACTACGAATCATATCAGTAACTTCTTCTGGGCGCTCACCTACTAAAAGAATTATCATATAGACATCTTTATGTTGAGCTACTATTGCATTTGCGATATCCTTTAAAATAGAAGTTTTCCCACTTTTGGGAGGTGCTACTATCATGCCTCTTTGTCCCATACCGATAGGTGAAAAAAAATCAATAAGTCGAGTTGAATAGGAGTTTGATGGAGTTATATTGAGATCGAACTTCTCTTGAGGCATAATTGGTGTTAAATTACCAAAAGACTTTCTGCGTTTCATTAAATCTAAGTTTTTACCATTTACCTTATCTATAGAGAGTAATCTAAAATATTTTTCATTTTCTTTAGGGCAACGTATTTTACCATCGATGTTATCCCCAACTTTTAGATTCCATTTTTTTATCAAATTAATAGGAACATAGATATCATCAGGGCTTGAGAGGTAGTTGTATTCAGGAGAACGCAAAAAACCAAAAGACGTAGAGGCAATTTCTAGAACTCCGCCACCATCAACTTTTATGTTACTGAGATAATCAGTATTGTTGGGGTTTTTCTTATCTGTGGTTGTTTTTTTGATTTCTGAAGATTTTTCAGCTTTTTTTTTCTCATTATCTGCAGGTAAGGAGCTTTTGGGGTTTTCAATCTTTGTAGATGTAGTATCTTCTGTAGACATAATAATTTTATTTAGAATTTAGAGTTAATTTTTCTTGCTATATTATTGCTAGACATTTGAATTCAAAATTTTGTTGAAAAATTCTAAATATAAAACCCATCTCTACAATGGCAGTAAATGGATTTTAAATAAAAAGAAGATGTATAGTGTAATGTCAAAGCAAAGATTTATTGACTACTACAATAATAATCTTTTTATTTATTATTGCCTTCAAATAGTGTTGATATTATTACGAAATAAGATTTATAATAGAAGGTTCCTTATTATATTGTTATTGTTTTGCAATATATTGATAAAAAAAGGAACGCTAATAAATATTGCAGCTAACAATAAAATAAAAAGAGTAGAATAAGTCTCCTTGCAAGAGAACCCAAAATAGTTTCTTATTTTCTTTATAATCCAAGAAATCATTATATAAAGGTTATAAATATTAAATTTTAGTTAATAGAGTTGTAAAATAGAGACTCTTTTAGTCGGGGTTCTAATTTATTTAAATTTAGTGAATTACACTATCAATTAAGATTACTTCAATTTATAAGCTCATTGGTGAAATATATATATGATTAAAGTCATTTTTAGTTCGAAGCCCAATAATTTATATGTAAGCAGTGTTGTTATATTATGTGAGAGAGTTACCTAATACTATTTCCCTACTGTAGAAGATCCTTGTACTATAGATTCTTTTTTTGAAATACAAAATAGAGATTTAGTATTAAAATTACTGATAGAATAATACTGACCATGCTAATAAGAATTATTGTGCACCTGGAAGGATTCGAACCCTCATCATCGGAGCCGAAATCCGACATTCTATCCGTTGAACTACAGGTGCTTTGTATTTATTTATTAGAACTAGGCTTATTTCTATTTATATATTCATTTAAATCAATAGCTTTTTTTTTTATAGTTACTTGAGAACCCCTTCTATCAATCATTAAAACAATACTATCTTCATTAGCGCTAACAAAAGTACCTTGAATTCCACCTATGGAAGAAAGAGATGTTCCCTTTTTTATATTATTTAGAAGATTACTTTCTTTTAATTCTTTTTTTTTTTTTTCTCGGGGGTTCAATTTTATGATTTAAGCCAAAATTTTTGAAAGTTTTTTTTTTTTAATTGATGATATAAATAATCCAATAATTGCAA
>PJEL010001398.1_pt1 | contig 24653 bp, 18 predicted proteins | sample 1853271 | NCBI WGS metagenome assembly PJEL01 (sample SAMN08108733, study PRJNA415343) | Invertebrate metagenome, whole genome shotgun sequencing project. | host: Globobulimina | place: Sweden: Gullmar Fjord | collected 2015-08
ACTCAGTAGGCCAAGTCTCAGGAGGATGAAGGGCCCGTCGGCGGGGATCTCGAGGCGCAGCGAGACGTCCGACGGCGACGGCTCGAGGGGCTGCGTCAAGGTCAACGACAAGGGCTCACGGTCTAGATCCTCGAGCTGAATGATCTGGTCGAGCAGGGCCTGATCCCCCGCGGTCAGGACGACCTGCCCCTCGCCTTCACCAAAAACAAAACCACCGAGCGTGAGGACCGATGCCCGGTGCTGCATCCCGGAGACCTGAGTGAGGGAAAAGACCACCTCATCACCCGGATAGACCCAGGTGAACGCCCGACATCCTCGCTCCGGAGTCAGAGAGAGACCAACGATGCCTTTGGGGTCCTGGGGTTTCACCTGGACCCATTGGCCCGTGTGTCGGTAGCGTCCGGCGGGTCCTCCAGCCAGACCGTCGGGACCACTTCCCCCCCTGGAGAGCCATTCCTCGTTCTCGCGGGCTCGGACGGGAGAGCACTTGCCGACCCAGGTCAGACCGGGCTCGGTCGCTGCCAGCGCCTGGAGCCTCTCGATACTCAGCGCCTCGAGCTCTGGCACTTCGACGGCCACAACGCCACCGCCGAGGGGAACTGGAGCGCCGTGCTCGAGGATCCTCTCTGCCTGCACATAGGATCCCCGCGTCGTGCCGCGCCTGCCACCCAGGAATCGAAAGGAGGATGCCGGTTCTGCAGCGGCGACGGGCGCGGCCTCGGCGGGTCGGCCATCGAGTGCACGCATCTGGAGGATCTGCTCGGCCAGCGCGGCAGTATACAGCCTCTGACCCCGCCGGCTCAGGTGGTGATTATCGAGGAAGTCCGCCTCGGACAGCGGCAACGCGTGCAGGTCTACATAGCCAGCCCCGTGCTCTCGAATCAAGGCCACGGCCCGCTTGGTCTCCTCCTCCGTGGTCAGCGGCCAGTCGTCCCGGCCGGACTCGGGGATCGGGATCCGCGCAAAGACGATCTGCGAATCATTGGCGTGGGCGAGGGCGATCAGCTCCGCAAGCAGTGAGGTCTCGGGTTCATAGGTCCGCGACTCCTCTTCCTCCAGCTCCACAATTGGGATCATCCTCACACGACGCGCCTGATCGCCAAGCCTTCCAGCAAAGACGCGACCGAGGACTTCGTCGGGCTCGCTGGAACCAAGGGCCTTCCAGGCATCGACGTATCGATCCCTCGGAATCCGTCGGTTGTCCAGGAGTCGGTCCCAGGTGTTGTAGGGGCCGTCGTGGCCGAAGACCTTTGCGCCGAGGACGGGTTCATCGGGCGTGAGCCGCCGCCGCAGATCCGCGAGCTGTCGGCCCTCGGGGATGCTGGCGTCGAGGATCCCACTCATGGTGTTGACGATGATCACGAGCTTTGCACGCCCTCCATGGGCGAACAGGTTGTTCTTCAGGGCCGCGTACCACAGCGGCGGACCCGACCCTCGCTGCCAGATGAGCTCGGCGCTGTCGACCTGGAGAGCCGACGCCAGAGCTTGAAGATCCACCCCGTGGCGGGCCAGCGAGTTGCCAACGACCACCACATCGGCATCGACAGCGAGGGGCTCTTGCTTGCTTCCCTCACCCATTCCCCCGCGTTCGGGAGATGCGAGTGGATCGGCCAGCGGCCAGAGCCAAGCAACGGCGAGGCAGAGGGGCAACACCAGCGCGAGCCCCCGGGTGAGCGATAGTCTCACCGCCGGCGGCGGTAGATCATCATCATGAGGAGTCCGGGCCACAGCCACACTGTACCGCTGGTGCCGCTGGTGCAGGAACAGCCCGTGACCTTGTCGAGGACGTTGTCGATGTCGTCACAACCCTCGTCGATCACTCCGTCGCAGTTGTTGTCGACGTCATCACACACCTCGGCGATCTCTGGGTTCATCCAGCCGTTGGTGTCGTCACAGTCTCCGTCGTCCGTGGTGTAGCCATCCCCATCTATGTCCGAGAAGTCCTCGTCGATGAGGCCGTCGCAGTCGTCGTCGACGCCATTGTTGGTCTCGGGCTGATCCGGTGCGACGTCGGCGTCGGCGTCGTCGCAGTCGCCGCCTTCTTCAGAGTATCCGTCGCCGTCGTCGTCATAGAACTCCGACTCCTCGTCGACAATCCCGTCGCAGTCGTCGTCGATGCCGTTCAGGACATCCCCCGCGTCTGGGTTGACGTCGTCGTCGTCGTCGTTGCAGTCGCCATCGTCCTCGGTGAAGCCGTCCTGGTCGTCGTCATAGAGGTTCGTGCCCTCGTCGACGACGCCGTCGCAGTCGTTGTCGAGACCGTCTGGAAGCTCGGGCGCGCCCGGGAAAACGGTGGCGTCGCCCACGTCGCAGTCGCCAGCCGCTTCGACGTAGCCGTCGCCGTCTTGGTCGTTGGAGCCCGCGTCCACGATACCGTCACAGTCATCGTCGATACCGTTGAAGAGATCCTCGATCTGCCCAGGATTGATGTCGATATCGTTGTCGTTGCAGTCGCCATCGAGCTCCGTGTAGCCGTCGCCATCGTCGTCGTAGCACTCGGTGTCTTCATCGATGAGACTGTCGCAGTCCTGATCGTAGCCGTCGCAGATCTCGGGCTGGCCGGGGCCTACGTTGGCGTTGTGGTCGCTGCAGTCTCCGCCGGCCTCGGCGTAGCCGTCACCGTCGTCGTCGTACCACTCGGTGGCCTCATCCACCACGCCATCGCAGTCGTCATCGACGCCATCCGCGATCTCGATCCCGACGGGATTCACTGCAGGATCGAGATCGTTGCAGTCTCCGGAACAGGTCGAGTACCCGTCATTGTCGGCATCCAACGTCTCCAACCATGGATCACTGTCGTCGCAGTCCAGGCACTCGTAGACGCCGTCACCGTCGGCGTCTTGCTCGAAGGCAACCAGCGGACAGGGGTCGCAGAGATCGCCGGAGCCGTCACCGTCCAAGTCGACCTGTGCCGGATTATTGAGGTTTGGACAGACATCACAGTAGTCTGGGGCGCCGTCGACATCGGCGTCGACGTTGTCGTCGCCACCGGGACAAACATCGCAGCTGTCGGGTACGCCGTCGCCATCGGAATCGACCACGCCGCCGCCCGGACAGGGATCGCAGGCCTCGGGGATCCCGTCGCCATCGGGATCGAAGAGATCGTCGAAGCCGGGACACAGATCGCAGTCGTCGGGCACCGTGTCGGCGTCAGCGTCGAGGGTATCGTCGCCAACACAGAGATCGCAGCCGTCGGGCACCGTGTCCTGGTCGGAATCGGCGCCGTCATCGTAGCCTGGACAGGCGTCACATCCATCTGGAGCACCGTCGTTGTCGCTGTCGAGAAGGTCATCGGAGCCAGGACAGGCGTCGCAGCCATCGGGAACGCCATCGACGTCGCTGTCGTCGCTGTCGTCGGAGCCCGGGCAGGCATCACAGCCGTTCGGAACGGAATCGCCATCGCTGTCCAAAGTGTCGTTGTACCCCGGACACAGATCACAGCCGTCTGCCGTACCGTCGTTGTCGCTATCGATGTTGTCGTCCGAACCCGGGCAGAGGTCGCAACCGTTGGGAACCGAGTCGCCATCGGCGTCCACCTGATCGGGGAAACCAGCGCAGACGTCGCACCCGTCGGCAATGCTGTCGCCATCGGTGTCGAGGTTGTCGTCGTAGCCCGGGCATTCATCGCAGCCATTCGGGACCGTGTCGTTGTCGGCATCCAGCCTGTCATCGGAGCCGGGACACATGTCGCAGAAGTCCGGTACACCGTCGTTATCTGCGTCGTTGCCGCCGCCCCCGTTGCAGGTATCGCAGCCATCGGGGATGCCGTCGAAGTCGGCATCTAGCTGGTCGTCGTAGCCTGGACACAGGTCGCAGCCATTAGCGACGCCGTCGTTGTCGGTGTCCAGATCGTCGTCAAACCCTGGACAGACGTCGCAGCCATTCGGCACCATGTCGTTGTCTGAATCCACGAAGTCGTTGAAACCGTCGCAGATGTCGCATGCATCCGGCGCGCCGTCGCTATCGCCGTCGAGCAGATCGTTGCCGCCCGCGCAGACATCACAGGCATCGGGCACGGTGTCCAGGTCGGTGTCGATGAGGTCGTTCCCGCCCGCGCAGATGTCGCAGACGTCCGGAACCGTGTCGCCATCGAAGTCGGAGTTGTCGTTGCCCCCAGGGCAGACATCGCAGAAGTCCGGTACACCGTCGAAATCGGCGTCGAGCGCGTCGTTTCCGCCGTTGCAGATATCACAGCCGTCCGGAACGCCGTCAAAGTCACCATCGAGGAGGTCGCTGTAGCCCGAACAGATGTCGCAGCCGTCGGGCACGGTGTCGTTGTCGGCGTCGAGCAGATCGTTCTGGCCCGCACACAGATCGCAGAAGTCGGGCACCGTGTCATTGTCGGCGTCGACGTCGTCGTCTCCACCGGGGCAGATGTCGCATACATCGCCGTATCCGTCGCCATCGCTGTCAGTCTGGGGAGTGTTCGGGTCGAGCCAGCAGTTGTCGCTGACGTCGGGGATCCCGTCGAGATCGGTGTCTGGAAGCGCGCCGGCATTGGCGTGCAGGTTGTCCATCATCACGTACCCGCCGTTCCCGTAGGAGTTCTCGACGGTGACGCTGCCGAGGGGCGTCGGGCTGCTGTAGCCACGCCAGTCCCAGCCGCACTGGGTCAGGGGCTCGACCACCGTGTCGATGAGCACCCCACCCACGTCATAGAAGCGAAACGTCACGGAGTTTGGCGCGCCAGGCGCGTTGGTGCCGAAGTACCCGCCAATCTCGGTGATGGGTGTGTTGAAGGTCATGATCGCCAGGGTGTTCGTGGATCCGCTGAACCAGGAGCCGTCCTGGGGGGCGATCTGACAGTCGAAGCTCCACCCGCTCGTCACATGGAAGGAGCTCGGGTTCACGCAAATGTCGCCGAGGGTGTCGAACGGCTGGCAGGGCGGAAACACCGGGTTTCTGATCCGATTGATCTCCCAGCTCTCCTGATAGGTACCCGCAAAGGGGGCAATCGGAGTAACCTGCGCTTGCGCGACAGTGGAAGAGATCATCAGGGCAAGGGCAGCGGCGATAAGGCTCATAGGTGCCTCCTTTGTGCCAACCCAAAACCCAGCGTAGGTGGCGGAGCATTATAGATCAGCCATGCCCATTCCATCGTTCATCGTTTTTGCCAGCGTGCAAATCGTCGGGGATCCAACCCTCTACGCCACCATCCAGGCCGCTATCGACGCCGCCACAGACGGCGACGTCATCGAAGCCGACGCCGGCGGCTACAGCGAGAACTTGGTGGTCGACCGCGACGTCACGGTGCGCTCCCTCGGATCGGCGCAGGACAGCTCGCTTTCCGGCGGCGGAGACCTCGTCACGGTGCTACCCGGCGTCGCCTTCACCCTAGAGGGATTTGCGACCGATGGCACCGGCCGCATGTTCACGCTTCAGCCAGGCTCGGACGTCGTGCTGCGAGATATCCACGCAGAGAACAGACTCTTTGCCGGAAATGGCGGGGTCGTCCATGTCGACGGCGCAACGCTGTACCTCGCAGACAGCAGCGTAGACAACTTCGACAGCGTCGACGGCGGTGCCCTGTGGATCGAGGGAAACAGCCAGGCGACCGTGGACAACTGCACGTTCACAAGGGGCGATGCGAGCGGGGACGGCGGCTACATCTTCCTTGACGGCGACGGCGCTCTCACCGTGCAGAACAGCACCTTCTCGGGAGGCATCGCCACCGAAGGCGGAGCGATCTATGCGAGCGGAATCGACGCGAGTGTGGTCGTCACGAACACGACCTTCTCCGGCAACGAGTCCACGGCCCCCGTCGGTGGAGGCGGCGCAATCCACACCATCAACGCCACGTTCGAGGCCACGGACACCACCTTTGATGGGAACATCGGTGCCAGCGGGTCGGCGATCTTCCACGAGTCCGACACCCTCCAGCATCTCCTGCGCCTCTCCGGGGGATCGGTGGAGGGATCGGTGGACATCGGAGGGGGAAACCAGTCTGCCGTCTATGCCTCCGGCAGCAGCGTAGAGATCTCCGACGCGCTCTTCGACAACCCGGGTCTCGGTGCCTTGAACGTCTTTGGAGCCTGCGGGGATGTCACCCTCGAACGCAGTATCTTCAGCAACCACAGCGAGGCAGTCGGCAGGCTCTCTCCGACCGCAGGCGTCGGCCTACCCCGCTCCCTCACCCTGACTGACAACCGCTTCGACTCCAATAGCTCCGCCACCGTCGTGACCGCGGGAGGAATCCAGGCCGGCTACTTCGACGACGCCCTGATCGCCGGAAACGACTTCGTCACAAACAGCACAGTGGTCGGCTCCGGGGTCGGTGGGCTCGGACTGAACTTCGTCGACGATGTCGAGCTGCACAGCAACTTGTTCTGCGACAACACCGGCACCGACGGCGGCGGTCTGTCCGTATCGAACGCGATGACGCTCACGAGCACCAATGATCGGTATCTAGAGAACAGCGGAGGCGGTGGTGGTGGCCTCCGCACCTACCGAACCCGCAACGTGCTCCTCACAAACACAAGCTTCCTCGCGAACGACGCCGGGCTCGGCGCAGCCATCTACACCGTCGACAACGACATTCCCCTGCTCTTCCTCGACAGCAGTCTGATCGCCTACAACTCCGGTGCCGACGCCGTCGAGATGGTGACAAACGGCGGCTCGATCCTCCTTAGTTCGGCCTTCTGGGGCAACACACCATCCCCTCTCGGTGGTGCACTTGCCGGCTACAACCTGGCGTCTAACGGCAACCAGGAAGTCGACCCACTGCTGGTGGAGGGAGGAGGGCCGTTCCCGTGCACCGATCTCGCCGGGCTGCAGGACTTCGGAAGCCCTCTCGTCGACGCTGGCACCTTCCCCAGTCTCGACCCGGATGGTTCCCCAGCGGACGTCGGCGCATTTGGAGGACCGGATGCCGAAGCCTCCGTCTTTGCCGACCTGGACGGCGACTCCGAGATCTCGATGTTCGACTGTGACGACACAGATCCGGCCCGCTTCCACGGAAATCCGGAGATCTGCGACGGGATTGACAACGACTGCGACACCGTCATTCCTCCCGACGAGCTCGATGGCGACGGCGACGGCTACAGGGTGTGCGATGGCGACTGCGACGACGCCGACATCGACCGCAATCCCGCGGCAGCGGAGATCTGCGACACCGTGGACAACGACTGTGATGGGGACGCCGACGAGTCCGACGCCATCGACGCCGAGATCTGGTACTTCGACGGCGATCTGGACGGATTCGGCGAAGGGACATCGGCAATCCCGGCCTGTGACGCTCCTTCCGGGCACATCTTGATCGGTGGAGACTGCGACGACGCCCGCAACGACATCTACCCCGGCGCGGTGGAGATCTGCGACGGTCTCGACAACGACTGCCTCGCCGGAATCGATGACGGCCTTCCGTTCGTCGACTACTACGCCGACCAGGACCTCGACGGATTCGGCGATCCCGCGGTCTCGGTGAACGCCTGCGCCGTGCCCGACTACATGGTCGAGGACAACACCGACTGCGACGACGACGCCCCATTGACCTTCCCGGGTGCCTACGACATCCCGGACAACGGCATCGACGAGGATTGCGACGGCTCCGACGAAACCAGCACTTCGCCGACGGACACCGGAACGACGGACACCGACACCACCCCGACGGACACCGACACCGACACCCCGACGGACACCGACACCACCCCTACGACCGACACCGGCACCACCCCAGTCCTCGGCGGCAACGTCGACAAAGACGAGCCGGGCTGCAACAGCAGCGGCGGATCCTCCAGCTGGATGTGGCTGCTCCTCCTCAGTCTCCTACCGGGGGGTTGGTATCGAAGACCGCTGAGGAGCAGCCCAGATCAAAGGGCTAAACCGACTTCCTGACGGGAGGCTTAGAGGTTGGCCTCCACATCCGCCGCGAGCACATCGGCGCGCTCCACAAAGGAGACTTCCGCACCCTTCCTGAGCATGTGGTTCGCCGGCAGCACCACCTGAGCGCCGGTGGCAAACGAGTTCGTCACGCTGGATCGGCCGTCCCTCACCACCGGGTGCGTGATATCGAAGGTGTCCACCCACGCCATCAAGTCGGCCACAGAAGGCGTGGAACTATCTGCGTTCTCGCTGAGGAGCGTGATGACTATGAAGCCGTCTTCCTCGTACTTCTCGTAGAGATCCTGGAATCCGCCCGCCTCATCCATGCAGGGCTGGCACCAGAAGGTGGCCGACGACAACAGGACCGTTCGATCGCAGAAGTCGTGGAGACGCACCATGTCGCCGTGCTGATCGAGCAGCTCGAACTGATCCGCGATCTCGCCGACGGAGTTGCCGGTGCTCTCGATGTCATCCCAGCAGTCGCCGATGCGCCAGCCGCCCGTGTAGGGGAAGTGGTTGCCATTCATCGGGTCGGAGTTCTGGTCGACCTCCGCGCCGTCCTTGAAGCCGTCGCCATCGGTATCCGGATTCTCCGGATCGGTGCCGTACATCGCCTCTTCCATGTCGGAGAGGCCGTCACCATCGGTATCCTTGCTGATGTCGGAGCCCATCCAGTCAAACTGGTAGTCCGGCTCCTCTCCACCACATGCTGTCAGCGTCGCGATGACGCATACCAAACCTGCAAGACGCTTCATAGCCTAGGTCCTTGTCTCTGCTTGCTTCGACTGTTTGTGCCCCGACCGGGGCGGTTGATCAGCCTCAACCCTTGGGATCGTCTCAAACGAGGCCGGTGCCGTCGTTGTACCAGGTGATCGCTCCAGAGCTGGCGTGCACGCCGAGGCCGATGAGCTCTTGGCCCATTCCCTGCCAGACGCCATAAACGGGGCCGCCGTAGCCGATATCGCAGTTGATCTCGACAATTTTCTCCATCACCTCTGCGATACGGGGATCGGTTTCGGCAATGCACTGGGCCGCCTCGGGGCTGATCCAGTCATTGGGGCTGCAGCAGGTGTAGCCCTCCTCCAGGCAGCGGGTCTCAACCCATGCAGCCTTTTCGGGGGGGCCATCGAGGGGGAACAGATCGACGCACTCCTGGGCAGAGTCGACGATGTTGCACACCTCGTCTCCGGCCATAATCACATCGTCTTGGTCGAATCCGCCGTCACCATCATTGGTGTATTCCTCGTCACCACATGCGGATAATCCGCCTGCAATGGCGATCGAAAGAATCACACTTCGCGCTACATTCATGGGGTCTCCCCGATCTCACCTTAAGTTTCCAAAAGCAATGTTAGCAGTTGGATAACCTAGCGGCAACCATGCACAGATTTTCGACATTGTTGGCAACGCTAGCGCTCATCTCCTGCGGGTCCGTGCCAGGGGTACTCTCCGAAAAGGAGTTCTCACGCAAATACGCCGAAGAGGTGTGCGACCGCACGTTCGACTGCGACGAGGAAGCAGCCGATGACTTCTGGGGCAGCGAGGACGACTGCGCCAAGGAGACGCGAAAAGACCTGAAGGCCTCATACGACAAAGAGTGCTCGTTTGACGCCCCAACCGCGCGGGAGTGCCTGCAGAGCTTCAAGGAGCTGTCCTGCAACGCGCACTACGAGTTGATTCAGGACCACGTGGAGCTCTGCGAAACTATCTGGGAGTGCGGAGAGTGACCGATCAGGGCGGTACGATCACCAGCTCCTGCTCATAGATGAACCGCTCGCCATTGCCGCTGACCCGGACCACCCGCACGGTGATCTCGTCGTCCCACGTCGCATCGGTGATGTGGATGCTGTAGCCCGCCGTCGGCACATCCTCGTCGTGGGAGAGGTGGTAGTGCCCGGACCACGCCGCGGCGATCCGATCCTCGAGCGGTCGAGTGACCCCGCTGACCTGCTCCATCTCCGCAAGATTGAAGCCGCCGTACAAATACATCGGGTGGTGCGAGAAAAGTAGCACATTCTCGTTCGCGCCGCTCTCGAGGCTGCCGAGCTCGTCGATGAACCACGGGAAAGTGCCACCGTCGAAGTCGTGAAGGGCGGCCAACTCACCAAGGATCGGGTCTGGATCGCGGCTGCACCAGTCGAGTCCGATGAACTGCAGCCCGCGATAGCTGAAGGACATGTTCTGGAACCAGCTCGTGACTCCCCAGTCGGGATTCTCGACCTCGACCTGTCCCCGCTTGAAGTCGTCGAGCGTCGTGGCGAGCAGATCGTACTGTTCGGTGAAGACGTCGTCGAAGGTCTGCTCCGCCTCGAGATGCACCTCGTTGTCGCCGATGATCGGCAGATAGGGAACGTTCAATCCGTCTAGTAGTGCCTTGGCAATCGGCAGACCGCCGTGCCAGCCGATGTCTCCGACCACCACCACCAGCTCCACTTCGGGCTGGGTGTTGGTCCACTCGACCGCAGCCGAGAGCCGTTCTTCGTGCTCGAGATTGGACGAGAGGTGTGGGTCGGCAAACACCACAAAGGAAAACAGCTCCTCCATGGGGGGCTCGCCGGTGTCCTGGGTATCGGCGGGTTTGTCGGTCTCTTCTTCCACAGTCGAACCGCCGCAGCCGAGGACCAGCAGGAAGATCGAATACCTCATCGTGTCAGCTCCCGGATGATCGAGGCGGAACCGGGCCACTCCCGCAGCAGCACGTCGCGATCTGGCATCTCGAAGTCGGCAAATTCAAATCCGGGACTGACGGTGCAGCCACAGAGCGCCCAGCCACTCGCCACCCCCGCCGCCTGCAGAACGTCGCGCTCCACGGTGAACTGTGGACGTTGGCCCGCAGCGACATCCGATCCAAGGGTAATGGCGCGATGCCCCGTTGCCGAGATCGTGTGCAGGACGATTGGATCGCCTGCGTAGTGATGCCAGACCTCGTCCGACTTCACGCGATGCCACGCCGAAAACGTGCCTTCGACCAAGAGGAAATAGATCGCGGTCGATGCCGAACGCTCTCCTCGGGGAGTCTGAACCACCTGGGAGGAGCGGAAGACCTCGCGAAACCAGCCCCCCTCCGGATGCTCGGACAGGTTCAGGGTAGCGATGAGTTGCTCGGGATTCATGGTGTCCGACAGTGAAGGATGGGCCACAGTAACCCAGGAATCTTCGTACTCCCTCTGACGGATCGAGATGTCGCGATCCGAGCGTGTCCAGCACTATGCTCCACAGTACAACGCCGTGTTTTCGATGGCACGAGTGTTGCTTGAATACCGAGAACCGGAGGCCCCATGTTCATCAGCATTCTCTTCCTCGCTCTCGCCGGCTGCTCGGAGCTCGAGCCCCCCGTAAACGGATCCATCGACGCCTGCCTGGGCGGCCCATCGAGCGCCCTCGGCGGCGACGATCTCGAGGTCGAGATCTCCGGCACCGTCACGGGCGTCGACGTCGAATCCGCCGACATGAACCTCGCGGACTGCAACACGGCGCCGACCCACTCGATAGAGATCACCGACGAAGCGGGCGATATCTGGACGGTCGGCCTGTCCGTCGACCGCGATGGCAGCGACGAGACTCCAATCTTCGCTGTCGACGAAGGTGCGACCATCGACCTCACCTTCCGCGACAAGATGGTCTGGGGAACGGTGTCGGCATTCACGCTCTCGGACGAAGACGGCCTCATCGCCGCTGTTGAAGAGGGAACCTGGGGCGGCGCTCTGAATACCGATGACACGCCGGGACTCGAGGTCTCCCGCGGCAAAGATGTGATCGGAACTGAATCCACCGACTGCATGCCCATCGAGACGTACACGATCGTCTTCGCTGCAGACGAGAAGGCGGAGCTGGAGCCATTCCAGAGCGCCATCATCGATATCGGTGGACTCGCCTACAACGGGCTGCCGGTCGCATCGTACGACTACGGCGACGGCACCAACTGCCAAGTGTCGGACATCTCGGGTGCGACATCGTGGGTCGTCTACCGCTAGGCACGGGCATAGGATGCCGCCATGCCCATCCACAACTTCAAGCCCATCGCCGGTCAGCTCGTCGACATCGAGATCGAGTCCCAGGCCATCGCCAACAACGTGTACGGAGACCCGAGCACCCGCCGGGTCGCCGTGTACCTGCCTCCCGGATATGACAGGGAGACCGCCAGCTACCCGCTTCTGGTCGATCTGGTCGGCTTCACAGGCAGCGGCTACACACACCTGAGCTGGAAGTGCTACCAGGAGACCGTTCCCCAGCGGATCGAGCGGCTGATCTCCGAGGGCAAGATGGGCCCGGTCATCGTCGCCTTCCCGGACTGCTTCACGAGCATCGGCGGCAACCAGTACATCAACTCGACGGCGATCGGGAACTGGGCCGACTTCCTGCTCGACGAGATGATGCCGACCCTGGAGAGGCTCTTCCGCGTCCGCCCCGGAGCCGCCAATCGCGGGGTCTTTGGCAAGTCCTCCGGTGGATATGGCGCCATCGCCCACGGCATGAAATACGGGGATCGCTGGGGCGCGATCGCGTGCCATTCCGGAGATATGGGCTTTGAATGGTGCTACAAACCTTGGCTTCCGAAGGCTCTCCGGGCACTCCACAAGCATGGCGGCGTGCAGGAGTTCATGGCCCACCTCGCCGAGGCGCCCTCGCCCACCGATGACTTGATCCACGTGGTCATGACCCTGGCGATGGCCGCCACCTACGACCCCGATCCCAAAGCGCCAGCGGGCGTGCGGCTGCCCGTTGACCTGCACACGTGCGCACTCGACGAGGAGGCCTGGGCAAAATGGCTGGCCTGGGACCCGGTTCGCATGATCGAGGATCCGGCCTGCCAGGGGAGCCTGCGATCGCTCCGGGCTTGTTTCATCGACTGCGGCGACAAGGATCAGTACGACCTGGTCTATGGCGCTCGACAGCTGGTCGCCCGGATGAAGGCCCTCGACATCGGGCATTGTTACGAAGAATTCGACGGAACGCACTCGATGGTGGACTACCGGATGGATGTGTCGCTCCCGTTCTTGTACCGGGCACTGACTTGTTGAACCAAAACTCCTTCGAACGGTCCAACCGGTTGCCCAGTACCGGACGCAATGAAAGACAAGAGCCTCCAGCGCGCAGTACGCGGTGACCGAGACGCACTCCGAGAGGTGGTCGATCAGTGGTGGCCACAGATTCGGCGCTGGGCACTCCACCAGTGCGGAGATCCCGCCGTCGCCGATGATGCCGTCCAGGAGTCGCTGGTTCGTTTGATCCGGTTCATCGGCCGCTATGATACGGCACGTCCCTTTGGCCCTTGGCTGAAGACCCTCGTGCGAAACGCCTGCAATGACCAGCTGACCAAGCGGCAGTCCCGCCGTGAAGACCCGCCAACCGGACACGAAGTCGCGCCCACCGAGCGCCCAGGACGCCGGCTGGATCTCGGTCGGGCAGCCCAGCTGGTCATCGAGCAGTTCCAATGCCTGAGCCCGCGCCAGCGAGAGGTCATCGATCTCGTCGACCTCCAGGGAATGACATCGTCGGACGCCGCCGAGCGCCTCGGGCTCTCCGCAGAGGCGGTCCGCTCACAGCTCTGTGATGCCCGGCGCCGGGTCCGCGCTGGGCTCGTGCGACGCACCGACATCCTCCCACTCCTGAGGGAAGCATGAACTGCCAGACCGTCCAGGAGCGTCTGCTCGAGAGGGCAACCGACAGCTTCACCGAGCTCCAACCTCACTTTTCTACGTGTCCGGAATGCAGCGAGCTGGCCGACAGCATCCTGGACGCCCAGTTCGAATTGCGCCAGCACGTGGAGGACTTCGTGGCCACAACAACACTTGATGCAAGCTGGGAACGGGCGCTCGAACAGGCGGATCCCCCGGCGCGGTGGTCCCGCTTCGGACTGCACGCATTGGGTCTGGCTGCCGTCACCGCCGCGGTCCTCGGCCTCGCCGTCCTCGGAATGGGACCGACCGAGCCCGGCGACCCCGGTTCCGAAGAAGCAAGGGCACTGAGCACCGGCGTTGCTCCGCTCCTAATCAAGGAGGCCCAAGAGCGGATGCAGGACTTCACAGCCATCGAGACGACCACATTCGACGTGGAAGGACTCTCGCGGCAGGACGAGGATCTCCTCCACCGGAGCACGCTGGAAGCCAAGGTAAATGCTCTAAAAGCGGCGACCGATGCCTATCAGGCGCTCGTGGACAGCGACGACCTCGACCTGCAGCTGGAGGGACTGATCGGGCAGGCACAGCTCTACGAGGCGATGGGCGACACGCTCTCCACGTTTGCAATGCCGTCCTACCTCGATGAGAAACAGCGAGAGGTGTACGCAAAAGCTCTGGAAGCCAAGGCGTCCGGCCAGAAGGAGAAGGCAGCCGACGCCTATCGAACCGCGGCGACGATAGCGACGGATCCGAACAGAGCGGCTGAGCTCAACGGACATGCTGCGCGCATCAGTGGCGAGATCGCCGACCGCCACCGAGACGCGGAGATCTCGGGGCAGAAGATCAAGCAGGAAGGCATCGAACTCGAGCCCACCTTGGTCAAGGCGCTGGAGGTGCTCGGCCAGAGCGTGCAGACCTGCGACGAGCTCGACCCGGCCGACGTCAAAGAGGTCCAGACCGTCCTGGACCAAGGCGCGATCCTCCTCGACAACCAGGCGTACGAGATGGTGCCGGATGTCCTGAAGCTCGTGCGCGAATACCAGGGAATGGTGGACGAGGTGTGCGACTAGACCTATCTTCGCGCCATGCCTCCCAAGCTCGTCGTCTTCGACCTCGACGGAACCCTGGCCGACAGCCACGAGGCCATCGTGCGGTCGTTCCAACACGCATTGGACGAAACCGGCCTTCCAGCCGCATCTCGCCAGGAAATCACCGGCCTCATCGGACTGCCACTGGTGGAGATGTTCTCCCTCGTCGCCCCAGGGACGAATCCCGCGACAAGGGAGGCGGCGGTCATCAGCTACAAGGACGTCTACGTGGCGATGGACCGCGAGTACGGCACCGTCTTCACCGACGTGATTGCCGTAGTGCACGCCCTGCATCGCGAGGGGATGCGGCTGGCGATCGCCACGAGCAAGAGCCAGAAGGGTGTCGACAGGATCGCCCACGAGGCCGGAATCACAGATTGCTTCGAGATTCTCGTGTCCAACGACACGGTGTCCAGGCCCAAGCCCGACCCGGAGATGCTCGAGATCATCATGGGAAACACGGGCTGCGACACGGGCGTGATGGTCGGCGACAGCATCTACGACATAGAAATGGGCCGTCGAGCTGGTTTTCAGACGATCGGCGTGACCTGGGGCTCCCACGATGCCGAGCGCTTGAAGGCGGCTGGGGCCACCTACATCGCCGAGACCGCGCAAGAGCTGGAAGCCATCCTCCATGAAGCGTAGCTGGCTTGTCGCTGGTGGGATCGCAGGGCTGCTGGCGGCTCTCGTCTTGGTCCTCTGGCTGATCCTCGCCGCACCGCTGTACCTCCTCATGCCGCATTCTCCCCGGAATACCGACGAGCTCTTCGGCACCGAGATCGCCACCATCGCCCACCGCGGCGCGTCTCGCGAGGCTCCCGAGAACACGCTGGCCGCCTTCCGAGCCGCCCGGCGACACAAGGCCTGGATCGAGCTGGACGTGATGCTCTGCAAGACCGGTGAGGTCCTCGTCATCCACGACAAGACGGTGGACAGGACCACAGACGGAACCGGGCTCGTAGCGGATCTACGCGTGCAAGACATTCGTCGAATGGACGCTGGATCCTGGTTCGCAGAAGAGTTCACCTACCAGAAGGTGCCCACCCTGAGCGAGGTGCTCGCAGTCATCGGGCCGGACACGATCATCGATATCGAGATGAAGACCGACGACGACAAGGAGTCCCTGCCGAAGGCGGTGGCGCTGGCGATCGAGCGGGCCCGGCGCGAGGACTCGGTCTTCGTGAGTTCGTTCGATCCCTTCATGCTCGAGCAAATCCGGCTGGAAAACCCAGATATTGTCCGCGGACAGCTGGTCGGAACCTATGCGGACTCCGACCTGGCCTGGTACGAGAAGCGGGCGCTCCAGAACCTGTGGTTCACCGGAAAGGCGCAGCCGGACTTGATCATCTGGGAGCACTCCATCCTGACCGAGACCGTTGTCGAACGGCTCCACGACGCCGGCTACCGAGTGATCGCGTGGACCGTCAACGAGCCCCAAGACCTGCAGCGCATGCGGGACATGGGTGTCGACGGCCTGGTCACCGATCACCCCGAGCAGCCCAAGGACGACGAGGCAACAGCCTGGCTCCGCCGCTATCAGGCCGGAGAGGAGGAGATGGCGACCGACAACCCGAATCTCGTCTTCGTTGCTGGCAACCCGGACCTCCCGTGCGCACCACTCCCAGAGGAGAGACCTGTGAACTTCGAGGTCTGGCTGTCCCACCGCGGACGCGACCCCGACAAGACCTGGCTGGGTCGCGCCGAGTCCAAGTGTCACTTCCGGTGGCGGCTACTGCACCTCGAGCCGCCGTCAGCACACTGCGTCGTGCTCGGATCCGAGGGCATGGACACCCTCTACGCCGAGCTCCGTGCCCTTCATCTGGGCGCGCTGGAGACCAAGCCCATCGATGGCAATGTCGTTCACCGCGGGGGGTATGGCTTGGCCTTGTACTGGGATGGGGGACGCTGCGAAATCAGTGACAGCCGGGGCTCGGAGGTCGTCCAGGAGTCTCGAGTGGCCTTCGAGAAGGCAGTTGCAATCCTGACTACGCACTAGGTCAAATCCGGAGGCGGGCTATGTGGACCGCCCTCGTTTCCTTTCAATGCTCGGATCGACTCGATTGCCGATCACAAACACGATGGAGCTGTGGAAGCCCAGGATCGACATGGACTCGGCCCTCCCGGTGGCCGGACGGATGGCGACCGAGCCGAGGTCCGCCGAAAACCTGTTCACCGAACGGATGCCCCACCAACGGCCGCCGAGGAGGGTGAACGAGGCGACGGCGCCGACCTTGGGTAGGACCGCGTCCTCGATCGGGCCGAAGTCCTGGCGGAACGAGCGGTAGGACAGACCAACACCTGGGCCCACCGACAAGAGACGACCGAGACGGTAGAGGCCCTCGACGTCGACATCCACCGAAGTAAACTCAGCCGCAGTGCCGTCGACGTAGATCTCCTTGGGCAGGACACCGACGACATCCGCTTCTACGGACCAGCGGTTCTTCAAGGCGAGACGCGTGCCGATGGTGACCATGCCGCCGGCGCCGGTCTGCGGACGGGTCACGATGCCAGCGCCAAAGCTGAGAGGAGCCATTGTGGCGCGCTTCCGGCCGTCGCGGCGGCCGCGCTTGGGCGTGTCGAGGTCTTCGATGAGGACCGTGGACGCCTCCAGTTCCACTGGGACTTCAACGGGTGGCAACTCGACGAGGGGCTCCGGGTCGGGGTCGAGCGGCGCCGAAACCGGCGTGGGGGCCGGGGGCGGAGGGGCCGGGGGCGGGGAGGCAACGGCAGCCGGGGCTGGTGGCACCGGCGAGGGCGGGGGCGGTAGAGCCGAGGCTGCCGGCGGTGCCGCAGAGGACATGGCGCGCATCAATCCTCCCGCGACCAGCGCGACCTGCTCACGCTGTCCGGCGCTGGTCGGCGCGGCAACCTCGGCAACACGGAGCCGGCCACGTCCATCGTAGGCTCTAAGAATCCAGTTGTCTCCGGCATTCTCAATGTGGATGTGTGGCTGGGATTCGCCCGCCTGGTCGTCGAGCCCGGCAAACTCGAAGGCCGGCGCCCAGGTGGCGGGGTCTTCGCCCGCGGGTAGCTCCACGCCAGGTGCTGAGTGGGCCAGCTGCGCGAGAAGCGAGATCATCAGGAATACGTTCGTCATCACTTCTTAGATGTCGCCACGCGCGAAAACGGATCGATTGCACTGTGACGGACGCGCGATGTCTTCTTTGTCCGGTTAGGTGCGCGACACCAGGAGGCCCCACATCGATCGCCATTTCCTCGCAACCCTGGCGATTCTCGCCGCGTGCGCTCCCGACGCGCAGCAGGCGACTTTCGACGATGAGGTCGTGCCAGTGCTCGAGCGCGGTTGTCTGGCTTCGACCTGCCACGGAGTGAGCCCTGGCGCCATCGCCGATGGCGAGGTGATCGACTGGTCGCAGCTGTACATCAGCGTCGACGAGCAAGGTCACATCGAGGACACAGTCGCCGCGCGTCGCGCCGTACTCCGGAACGTGAACACGGTCGAAAACCCCGCATATTCGACGCTTCTGCGCAAGACGATCGATCCGGCCTGGGGCGGGCTCCCACACTTTGGACCCGTGAGCTTTCGCAGTCCCGAGGACGAGGACTACCGAGCGATCCTCAGGTGGATCGCTTCCGAGGAATCCGGTGGAGAGGATCCAGAGCCGCTCAGCGAGCTCGAGCTGCAGTACAAGACCGACGTGCAGCCGCTTCTCGCCGGACTCGGCTGCATGTTGGCCGGCTGCCATGGGCTGAATGGTTCGGTGCCCTTTCACCTGGATCCCGGGTTCCGAGGCGAGTTCCCGATTGAAGCCACCCGAGCCAACCGGCTCCTCACCCTGAGCATGGTGGCCCTGGATGGCGACTCGACTCAGTCCCGACTGCTCCGAAAGTCTCTGCCGCTGCACGACGGCGGAATCGTGCACAAGGGCGGAAACACCCAGTTCCTGACGAGCACCGATCGGCGCGTCAAGCCGATCCGCGACTGGATCTGTGCCGAGCGGAAGGCCGTCTCGGCGTTGAATTGTGGGGGGCCCTCAGCGAGCGGCATCGTCTTCGTGAGAGGGCCGGTGGAAATGTCCGATCCCTTCGATGCCGACGGGTTCCTGCCGGGAACGGATCTCTATCTGGCCATCATCGACAACCTCGACGAGGCCCCCGCTGTCGTCAATCTCACCGCGGGCCTGCACGACGAACCTGCAGATATCCGCGATCCAGCAGTCGATCCGAGCGGACAACGCGTGCTCTTCTCCATGCGTCGCTCCGCCGATGATGGCCACGAGATCTGGGAGCTCGATCTAGAGACCCTGCGTCCCGCCCGGCTCGTGGACAGCGTGGGTGAGCTCGACGGCGGAGGCATGGCACACCACCGTGACCCGACCTACGGACCCGACGGCCTGATCTGGTTCACCTCTACCCAGCCGGGTACCCTCGCTCACGGCGGGGATCGCCTCGACACCGAGCTCTATTCCCTCGATCCGGCGACCAGTGAGCTGGTCCGACGCAGCTTCACGCCGAACGCAGAACGCAAGCCCGTGTTCTTCGTCACCGGTGAAGATGCCGCCGGAGAGGTCGGTTTCTCGGTCCTGAGGGATGCCGTTCCCGACAAGGCCAGAGCGCACATCTTCCGCTTCCCCCCTTCGCTCACAACGGAGTACCGGACCCACTTCGGCGTGACCCCGCCAGAGACCCAGCTGTTCGATATGCGAGAGCTACCAGACGGGCGCTTCGTGGTGGTTGTCGGCGAACTGGGCGCATCTTGGGGCGGTCGTCTCGCCGTTGTCGAGCGCACCTTCGGGCCGGCGTTGAGGGATGACTGGGACGAGCCGACGGTCCCGACCTACTCGGAGCCGATGGTCCGTCTGGACCCGGATGCAACCTCCATGGGTTGGACCGACCGTGTCTATCGCGATCCGGTTGTCCTGCCGGACGGGAGGATCGTCGCGGCCGTCGCAGAAGGCCCTCTGGAACTCGAAGATCCGGATGCCAATCCCGACTTCTCCATCCAGGTCATCACCCTGAGCGAGTCCATCGACGGCTCCGGGCCCATCATCGCGGAACGGCAGCTTCTCGTCGACATGGTGGGTGTTGCCGACACCGATCCAGAACCGGTGGTGGTCCGGGTCGCGAGTCTGGCCGGCTACGAGCACGCCGACAGCAATCCCCAGGGCGTGGGCGCCGCGATCGAGGTGGATCCATCCGTCGAGAACGGCTGGTTCATTCACCAGGGATATGCGACGCTGGACGCCGTGATCGGGAACCTGGCCCCGGCCGGCACCAAGGTCCCGAGCGAGATCCGCACCGTCCGCTTCGTGGAAGCCATCGAGACCACTCCCGCCGAGCGGGCAGCCGTTCCTCCGGACGCGACTCCAGACGGACGCCTGGGCGCGACGACCGTCACCCTGGGCGGCCATCCGCGCGCCCGCATATTGGGTGAGGTGCCCCTCGCTCCTGATGGATCCTTCTCCGTTGAGTTGCCATCCGGAATCGCTGTTCGCCTGCAGGGACTCGACGATCGCGGGATCGCGGTGGGAACCATCGGCAATCGCTGGTTCGACATCAATCCCGGCCAGACGCTCCGCCAAGGTGTGCAGCCACAGCACTTCGAGCAGCTGTGCGGCGTCTGTCACGGATCCCTGAGCGGTCAAGCCCTCGCGACCGGCCTTCGGCCCGACATGGTCACGACCGCGTCGCTGGCTCTCGCCCGCTACGACAACGCCAATCCCCGCCGACCGCTGGCACCGACAGTCCTGGGCGACGCAACTCGCATCGAGATCGACTTCCGAGACGACGTTCAGCCCATCCTCGATGCCGCCTGTGTCGGCTGTCACGGTCCTACGGATCCTGCGGCCCAGTTGTCACTGAGCGACGACCAGACGGAACACTACACGGTCGCCTACGAAACCCTGCTTACATCGGGGCTTGTGGACGAGCCCAACGCCAGCGCCGATCGCAGCCGACTGGTCGAACTCCTGCTCGGCACCGAGCGCCACGGCGACCTGACTCCAGAGGAGGCTCGCGTGCTGACGCGGTGGATCGAGCTCGGGGCGACCTTCCGGTAACAGCAGTCGATCGCTTCTATGTGCCGATGAGCACTACCTCAGAGCGGCGCGTAGCTTCACCAGCAGACCCTCGGGATCGTGTCGCCAGGCCTCGATCAGAGCGGGATGGGCATCGCCGTCGGTGTGCGCTGTGCCCCAAGCCGCGATCTCCATCACCACCGGGATCAGGTCCTTTCCCCGCTCGGTGAGGGCGTAGCGACGACGGCGCCCATCCTCTGGATCTCGCTCTTTAACCACCACTCCTACCCTCTCGAGTCGGGCGAGTCGGTCGGCGAGCACGTTGGTAGCAATGCCCTCGGCCTGCCCCAGCTCTCCGAACTGAGACTTTCCGGCCAGGGCGAGATCGCGAATCACGAGCAGGGTCCACCGGTCGCCGATCAGATCAAGGGCGCAAGCGATTGGACAGCTGGAGCGGCTCGTAGCGGAATCGGTCTTCGCCATCACAGAAAACCTAACGAATAACTTGCGCTTCGCAAGTCAATTGAATTACTTGCCAATCACAAGCTATCTGGAGCCCACATGAAACTCACCGGAAGAACCATCCTCATCACGGGCGGCAGCGCCGGTATCGGCCTCGCGTTTGCAAAGCGTTTCCTCTCGCTTGGCAACGACGTGATCGTCACGGGTCGCAATCAAGACAGGTTGAACGCTGCTCGAGCCGGCGCACCTGGTCTGCACACGATCCAGGCCGACGCCGCCAGCCCCACCGACGTCGCCAGGCTCGCCGAGACCATCGCTGCCGACTACCCCAAGCTCGATGTACTCATCAACAATGCCGGCATCTTCGTGTATCGAAACCTCACGGTGCCCAGCGACGATCTAGTCGAGCTGACTCGGGAACTCGAGGTCAATGTCGCCGGCCCGATCCGCACGATCTCCGCCCTGATCGACGTTCTCAAGGGCAACAGGGGCACCGTCATCAACGTCTCTTCGGGCCTGGCCTTCGTACCTCTGCAGGCCGCACCGATCTACAGCGCGACCAAGGCAGCGCTGCACTCCTACACGCTCACGCTCCGACAGCAACTCGACGGACAGGTCGAGGTCATCGAGCTCATGCCGCCGGTGGTGAAGACCGAGATGACCAAGGACTTCCACGAAGACGACAACTTCAAGGTCGTCACGACCGACTTCCTGGTAGACGCCACCATCGCCAAGCTGCGTTCTGGCGCAGAGGAGATTCGCCCTGGCCTCTCCAACCAGCTTCACTGGATGAGCCGGATCGCGCCCGGCTACATCAACGGCCAGATCGCAAAAGGTTCCGCCGCCTTCGTTCCCGGCGCCACCTGATCTACCGAGAATGCCTAGAAATCGCGATCCGGCCACTTCTCCAACACGCGGTACAGGCGCTGCCGACTCACGCCGAGGAGTGCGGCGGCCGCGCTGATGTTGCCACCCGCCTCGAGCATCGACAGACGCACTCGGTATCGCTCATAAGCGGCGATAGCCTCGTCGAACGGCATCTCGTCCCATTGGGATCCCTGAACGGCGGCCTTGCCTCCAGGATGAAGGTGAGTGGGCGCAATGACGGTTCCACCATGGTGCAGGCACCAGCCAATGGCGGCCTTGATGACGTTGCCAAGCTCACGCACATTGCCAGGATAGCTGCGTCTGCGGAGGATGGCCAAGCTCGCAGGCGCGATTACAAGGTCCTTGGCTCCTGGGATATCAGCCGCCAGCTGCCGGAGGAGGTGGTTCGCCAGCACCTCGATGTCTCGGGGACGATCCCGCAGGGCTGGGGTGCGCAATACGTTGGCGAAGCGGAAGAACAGATCCCGGCGAAAGCTGGAGTCAGAGGTGTCTATGTCCTGGTGGGTCGCGGCGACTATCCGCCCAGTGAAACGCAGCGTCCGCTGCCCTCCCACCCGCTCGTAGGTCCCCTCCGACATGAGCCTGAGCAGCTTCACTTGGACCGCTTGAGGCAGCTCACCCACCTCGTCGAGGAACAGTGTCCCTTGGGCGGCCCTCTCGACCCACCCCAAGTGCTGCCGCTCGGCGCCGGTGAACGCCCCGCGCTCGTGTCCAAAGAGCGTACTCTCCGCGAGACTCTCGGGGATTGCCCCACAGTTCACCGCCGCGAACAAACCCTTTCGGCCCGAGAGGTCGTGGATGGCGCTGGCCACCAGCTCCTTGCCGGTCCCGGTCTCCCCGACGACCAGCAGCGGCCAGGGCATGGGCGCAAACGCCCGGATGGCGCGGGCAACCTCGAGCATGGCCGCCGAGTCGCCGACAAGACCTGGAATCGGTGGGACCTCACTGACCGTCGAGACCGCGGACGGCCCGTCGACCATGGGCGCGACAAGCTGGCATAGCGCCTCGAGGCGCGCTCGGACCTCGGGCGGGAAGCGCTCTGCACCGGCGGGATCCGACAGATAGAGCGCGCCGCTTCCGCCAATGGGTACGCAACCCAGAGACCGAAGCTCGAGGATGCGGATGCTAGGCGCATTCTTGAGGCCCTCGTCCTCGAGGGCGTCGTCGATCCAGATCGCCTGGCCGGCCTCGGAGGTGCGCCCCACCAACGAGCTCGAGATCTGGTCTGGGGCGGGCAGATCGGCAACATCACCATGAGCCGCGAGGCCGAGGATCGTCGAGCCTTGCCAGGTCAGCGCCCAGACCGTAGGCGCCCCGGTGACCTCGACGGCGATGTCGACAAGCAGCTGCAGGATCGCATAGCGTCCGCCCACCGCTCCGAAGCGTTGAAGCTCTGTGGCCGCCCACTCCAGCGCCCCACCCCGCAGCCCGCTGGCCATCACGGCATCGTCGGCCACCACGTCGATGTGAACCGCCTGACCGAGAACCAGGCGATCGCCAATTGCCAGGGAGGCCTTTCCAGTCAGAACTCGATCATTGACAACGGTGCCGTTCCTCGCCCGAACCTCCTCGACAAATATGCACCCTCCTTCCTGCCAGATCTGCAGGTGCCTGCTCGACACACGGCTGTCCTCGAGAACCCAGTCACAGCTCGCGGCGCGTCCAATCAGCAGCCGTGCCGCAGTGATCCCACGGGTCTGCAACGAACCGTCCGGACCGACAATGCGCAACTGGGCCACTCGAAACTCCCTCCTCAACGGCAAGCCAGCCTATCAGGTTAGGATCGTTGACGATGACCTCACACCGATACCAGATCGTTGGCATGCTCGGGAAAGGTGGACACGGTGCGGTCTACAAGGCCGTGGAACAAGACGAGAGTGGGTTCGAGAGGAACGTCGCCATCAAGGTTCTCAAAGAGGAGAGTCCCTCCCAGGACGCGCTGGACCGGCTGCGTGACGAGGCCCGTATCCTCGGTCTGATCCGAGACCGCGCGATCGTCACAACCGAGCCCCTGCGGCGCGTCGGCGACCGCTGGGCACTGGTGATGGAGTACATCGAGGGTGCCACCCTGCGCACAATCACCAACCGCGGTTCGATGCCGCCCCAGGTCGCCGCTGAGATCATCGCCGAGAGCACGCGCGCCCTGCATGCAGCGTGGACACAGCAGGGCCCCGATGGCCAACCTCTGCGGGTCCTGCACCGCGATCTGAAACCAGCAAACATCCAGATCACGCGGACCGGCGAGGTCAAGATCCTCGACTTCGGCATTGCCAAGGCAAACCTGACCGGGCGCATCGCAGAAACGTCCACCGGTGTTTCCGGCACACCGCGCTACGTGGCCCCAGAACGGCTGCGTGGGATCGAGCTGCCCGCGGGCGACATCTACTCCCTCGGAGTCACGCTCGCCGAGCTGCTCAACGGCCCTGCAACCCTGGACCCAGACACCGTACCGGTCGATGCAACGCGAGCAGCACCAGCCGTCGAGGATGAAACCGCTCGGGTTCGCCTGATGGAGCTGTCCCACGCGATGATCCATCCGACACACGACCAGCGTCCCGCGGCACGGCAGATCGAGCGAGAGTGCGCCGAGATAGCCAAGAGATCCGCTGGCATCTCCCTGCGAGACTGGGCCGAGGAGACGATCCCCGAGTTGTTGGAGGAGTCCCTGAACGACGCCTGGGCTGGGCGCGTCTTCGAGGCCGAACAAACGACCCAAGTCGTCGACGAACCAGTACGGGCGCGCCGCCACTGGCCACTCCTGGTCGCCGCGATCGGTGTTGGCCTGGTGTCCCTCG
>PJEL010001399.1_pt1 | contig 24650 bp, 21 predicted proteins | sample 1853271 | NCBI WGS metagenome assembly PJEL01 (sample SAMN08108733, study PRJNA415343) | Invertebrate metagenome, whole genome shotgun sequencing project. | host: Globobulimina | place: Sweden: Gullmar Fjord | collected 2015-08
GGTATAAGCTTCTGGAAGTACTAATTTAACTCTGGCCACTGAACTCTCTCAACTAATTCGAATCACAGCTATACAGATGCTTACAGATGCCTTAGCATCTGTGCTGTAGCTTAAAAAGATGCGCATAATGCCTTGTGAGCATGAGCACTACAATCTATTATTGATAATTAATTTGGTAACGTTTTGTTAATAAAAAAATCTATGAAAAATATTCTTTCTATACGCACGAACATCAGTGCATTTATTGCCCTACTCTTATTTGTTGCTTTGCCGTCGTCAGCCTCTATTCCGCGTGCGGAAATCGATGCCCCCTTCGAAGCACGTAATTTCACCCCCAAGCAAGTCACCAGTTCGAAGCAGAGCTTGCACCAGCTTCTGGGTCGTCATTATCAGAAACAGCGCTTAGACGACGATCTATCCAGCAAGATATTCGATTTATACATTGAATCAATGGATGGTACGCGCAGCTATCTTTTAAAGTCTGATATTGCAGAGTTCGAAAAATATCGATTAAAACTTGATGACGGCTTAATTAAAGGCAACTTAGATGCGCCTTTCTTCATGTATAACCGTCTTCAGCAACGTATTACAGAACGCCTTTCTTTTTTATTGAAGCAACTTCCTGAAAAAGCTAAGAAGTATGATTTCAGCAAAGATGAAAAACTTAGCCTAGATCGCAAAAATGCTGACTGGTCGGAAACTCAAGAAGAATTGGATGATTTATGGCGCAAGCGCTTAAAAAATTCCATTCTAAACTTACGCCTAGCGGATAAAGAAGACAAAGACATCTATGAGCTGTTAGCCAAACGTTATCAAAACCAGTTAAACCGCACCCATTTAGCTACCGAAGAAGATGGATTCCAGCTGTACATGAATTCTGTCACCCATGCTTTTGACCCCCATACGGCGTATTTCTCACCTCGCAATACTGAGAACTTCAATATCAACATGAGCCTTTCATTGCAAGGCATTGGTGCGGTACTGCAAACTGAAGATGAACATACTAAAGTAGTTCGCCTTGTACCTGCTGGTCCAGCTGATAAAGCCGGTCAATTGCAGCCCGCCGATAAAATCACGGGTGTTGGCCAAGAAGATGGCGAGATTGTTGATGTAATTGGCTGGCGCTTAGATGAAGTCGTTGATTTAATTCGTGGCGCTAAAGGCACGACCGTTCAATTAGAAATCATTCCTTCTGATGCTACCGACTTAAAAACCAAAGTTATTAAAATTGTTCGTGATGAAGTAAAACTGGAAGAGCAATCGGCTCAAAAAGAGATCATTGAAATTAAGCAAGGTGATCGAGTATTAAAAGTAGGCGTTATTGATATCCCAACTTTTTACATCGATTTCCAAGGTCGCCAGGAAGGCAAAAAAGACTTTAAGAGCACAACTCGCGACGTAGAACGCTTAGTTAACGAACTGAAAGAAGAAAAAGTGGATGGCATTATTGTTGACCTTCGCAATAACGGTGGCGGCTCATTAGATGAAGCGTTAAGCCTAACGGATTTATTTATCGATCGCGGCCCTGTCGTTCAAGTTCGTTATTCAAACGGTTATGTTCAGGTATTACCTGAATACAAAAATCAGAAAGAAGGCATCGTCTATGACGGCCCTCTTGGTGTTTTAACCAACCGTTTAAGTGCATCCGCTTCTGAGATTTTTGCGGGCGCGATTCAAGACTATGGCCGCGGTATTGTTGTCGGTGGCCAGACTTTTGGTAAAGGCACCGTTCAATCGGTATTACCACTTGAACATGGCCAGTTAAAGCTGACTCAAGCGAAGTTCTATCGTGTTTCTGGCGATAGCACTCAGCATCAAGGGGTTATTCCTGACATTTTATTCCCTTCTTTGTTTGATAAAGAAAAAATTGGTGAAAGTGCATTGGATGAAGCATTAGCTTGGGATACCATTCGCCCTGCTGGTTATAAAGCGAAAAAAGATTTTCAACAATGGCTGCCAGTATTGCGTGAAAAACATCAAGACCGTATTGAAAGCAATCCTGATTTTGTTTATTTAAATAATCAAAAAGAATTGATGACAGATTTGCGCGCACGTACCGACATTACGCTCAACGAAAAGCAGCGTAAGCAAGAACGTGAAGACAATGAAAAACAGCGTTTAGAGATAGAAAACAAGCGCCGTAAAGCAAAAGGCATGGAGCTATTAGAAGCCCTTCAAACTGAAGAAGAATTATTAGCCGAAGCAGAACAAGCTGAGAAAGATAAGAAAGACGGTAAAGAAAGTGAAAAAGAAGAAGAGCCTGACGCACTTCTTGTTGAAGCAGGCCACATTCTTACGGACTTAATGTTGTTGAATGAAGCTCCTACGGCTAATGAGCAACACGCTCAGAAATAAGCCGTTAAATCTGCGGTTCAATCCTAGATTGAACGCATAAAAAAACGCTATTTATTATTAGTAATCACTAAGACATAAATAGCGTTTTTTTAATTCTTACCGCTCAAGCTGATAAAACTATTGAACACCCAAAGCACTTTTTACTTGTGGCTTAGAAAATATATGCTGCCAAAGTTTATCAATGCTCTCGTTAATCCATAAACTGTTGTATTCAGCTTGTGGCGCAATGGCGACACTGCGTTCTTCATTTAACTTAAACGGCTGACTGAACACCTTGCCATCATTATCGATATTTAATCTAAGCTCGATATCCAGCTGGCATTCGCTGACCCAATTCCCTTCGTTGCACTGATAATTAAATTGATTAACCACCATTTCAACTTTTACTGGCTGGAATGGGCTAGTTCCACCAAAACCAAAGGCCTGCAAACTGGCTTGCATCTTTTCAGTTAATGCCGCTTTCAAGGTCGGCTGAGCAATCAACAGTGCTTGCTCTGGCTCTGCTCCACCTCGATTTCCTAAGCTGTCGGTTACTGCACGCTCATCAAGCACTCTTACCAGCGCAGTACGGCCCGAAATAGTTTCCGTCACCTGCAATGTATTACGGCTATCTAGCGTAATAATTTGTGGCGATAAAGCACAACCTGAAGTCGTCGCAATCACTGGCACAATACTTAATGCAATCAACGTCTTTTTCATCTTATTTAGCATTGGCTAAGTCCTTCTCCGAACGTTTAAACGTAAGTGTCTGCGCATCAGATTCTGCGGCGACAAAGCGATAACCTGCCACATCAAACTGACACAAATCATCAACACTTTTGATTTTATTTTGAATAATATAAGCCGCCATTAAACCGCGCGCTTTTTTCGCATAAAAACTGATTATTTTATACTGACCATTTTTTTCATCTTTAAATACAGGCGTAATAAGTTCAGCATGTAATTGCTTTGGCTTAACCGCTTTAAAGTATTCATTAGACGCTAAGTTCACCAGAACCTGGCTTTTGGTCGCCGCTAAGCGCTTATTAATTTCGTCGGTGATAATAGAGCCCCAAAAACTGTATAAGTTCGCTCCGCGCGAATTATTAAACTTGGTTCCCATTTCTAAACGGTAAGGCTGAATCAAATCCAATGGACGCAATAACCCATAAAGCCCTGATAATATTGCAAGATGAGATTGGCTATAGGCAAAGTCATCTTCGCTGAAATTTTCAGCATCAAGTCCCGTGTAAACATCGCCTTTAAACGCCAAGATGGCCGCTTTGGCATTTTCAGAGTTGAACGGTAAGCACCAGTCGTGAAAACGCTGGACATTAAGCTCAGATAGTTTCGAGCTTAATTTCATAAGTGCGCTGATATCGGCTGGAGACTGCTCTTTAAGCTGATCGATTAATTCGGCTGAATGCTCTAAGAAATCAGCTTGGGTATGGGTATTCGTCACCGCTGGGGTTTCAAAATCCAGAGTTTTTGCAGGAGAAATTAGAGTTAGCATAAGTATAAATCAATGAATCTGAATGAACTCACATCATACCTAGCTTTGAAGACATTTTAAATCAGCCTCTGATGCCAATGAGGATTATTAGAATATTGGTACTCTTTCATCGTTAACCTGCAATTAATCGTTAACGTTTAAACAATCATTTTTAATGGCACAATATTATGGCTACCGATCTACAAGGCCTAGGCTTAGGTCTAGCAAGTCGCTTTGCAGCAAATCCTTTGGTACAAAAATACAAGCTTGCCAAGCCTGCTGAAAAAATCGTCTACATATCGACCAAAAAAGGATTCGAGCTTGCGCAAAAGCTGATGGCGAAAAAAGCACTGAAAGAGACGCAATCAAAAGGTGATCTCAAAGCGCTACCCGCACCTCCTCCATTATTTGATCTGTCATTATCCGATGAACAGCAAATGATTCGTGACAGCGTGCAGTCTTACGCAGAACACAATATTCGCCCAGTGGCTCAGCGGGCTGACGAAGACGCTAAATTGCCAGAATCACTATTGGCAAATGCTCAAGAATTAGGGCTCAATTATTTTGCCATACCTGAAACCTTGGGAGGCGCAGGCCAATTATCGCCGATGACCAATGCCTTGGTTGCTGAAGATCTTGCTTGGGGGGATTTTTCTTTAGCCTACGCCATTTTAGCAAGCAGCTCCGTCGTTAATACCCTAAGTCGCTGGGGCAATACAACGCAGCAAGAGCGCTGGTTACCGCAGTTTTGTGCGGACATGACCAGTGATGAATCTGCAGAATCAAATACGGTATTTTCAGCCGCCATTGCCGTACAAGAGCCTCACCCGTTATTCGATGCGAGACACTTAGCGACTACCGCAAAAAAGAATAAAAAAGGCTATGTTATTAGCGGCATCAAATCCTTTATTCCTTTAGCCGGAAGCGCTAATTGTTACTTGGTGGCGGCAGAAGTCAAAAATAAAAAGCTAAAAGGCACAAATCAACTGTTCATTGTGCCCGCCAATAGTAAGGGCTTAAATTTTAAATCCAGCCCAGCCATGGGCTTGCGCGCGGCAGAAATAGGACGTTTAAAGCTCGACAAAGTACAAGTCGATAACAATGCTCTATTAGGCATGGGCAACCCAGCCTCAAGAACTTTTGACTACCAAACGTTTATTGATAGCGGCAACTTAGCTTGGTGTGCAATGGCGATCGGTTGCTGCCAAGCCGCTCTCGATTATTTGATTCCTTACGTTAATGAACGCTACGCATTTGGCGAACCGATCAGTCACCGCCAATCAGTAGCATTTATGTTAGCCGATATGAAAATCGAAATTGAAAGCATGCGCTTATTAGTTTGGAAAGCCGCCAGTCGCTTTGAACGCGGCGAAGAATTCCATCGAGATGCCTTTTTGGCCCACCAGCTGTGCATCGATAAAAGCATGGAGATTGGCACAAATGCGGTTCAATTATTGGGGGGGCACGGTTTTACGAAAGAACATCCCGCCGAACGTTGGTATCGCGACTTACGCATCTTAGGCGTTATCAATGGCGGCTTGCAGCTGTAATACGGATGAAAGGATTTTTATTATGATTTATTTAGAAGTGCCGAAGAAGTTACGTGTATTAGTCAATCAAGCACGCCAAACCGCCGACAATGTTTTCCGTCCTATTTCTCGAAAATACGATCGCGCTGAACACGACTATCCCGTTGAGCTTGATATGTTTGCCGCCATTATGGATGGCATGAACGATGCGCTTGGCGATGACGGTGCAGGTTCCGGCAAACTGGGACGCAGTGCCAGCAACGACGGCGAGATTAAAAACGGCATTAATATGACCAGTGTATTAGGCCTAGCCGAACTCTGTCGTGGTGACGTTGGATTATCTCTAACGATGCCACGCCAAGGCTTAGGCAACGCCGCTATTGCCGCCGTGGCCAATGAAGAACAGCTTGCGCGCTTTGGTAATAGCTGGGCTGCAATGGCCATCACCGAGCCTGGTTGTGGATCAGACTCAGCCGCCGTACGCACAACCGCGATCAAAGACGGTGATGATTACATCATTAATGGTGAAAAAATATACGTCACCTCAGGAGAACGTGCCGATGCGGTTGTGGTATGGGCAACCGTTGATAAATCATTAGGGAAAGCCGCAATTAAGTCCTTTGTTGTTGAAAAAGGCACCCCCGGAATGGAAGTGACTCGCCTAGAAAAAAAGCTGGGTATTAAAGCCTCGGATACGGCCGCGATCAGTTTTAACGATTGCCGTGTTCCGCGTGCAAACCTTTTAGGAACGGAAGAAGTAAACGTCGATAAAGGCTTCGCCGGAGTGATGCAAACTTTTGACAATACTCGCCCTGTTGTTGCCGCCATGGCGGTAGGCGTCGCAACCGCATCGGTAGAACGCACAAAAGAGCTATTAACAAAGCAAGGCATTCAATTCGATTACCAACGCGCTTCTAAACTCGGCTCTCAGTTACAAGCTGAAGTATACAATATGGAGGCAGAACTAGAAGCTGCACGCCTATTAACCATTAAAGCCGCATGGATGGCAGATAATGGCATTCCAAATTCAATAGAAGCCTCTATTTCAAAAGCCAAAGCGGGCCGTATTGCCAATGCGATCACCCTTAAATGCGTCGAACTATTAGGAGCCGTAGGCTATTGCGAAGATGAACTGCTAGAAAAGTGGGCAAGGGATTCAAAAATACTGGATATTTTTGAAGGTACTCAGCAAATCCAGCAATTAATTATTGCTCGTCGCTTGTTAAATAAATCATCCAGTGAGTTGAAATAATTCAACCCGCTGGCAATGACTCATTAGAAAAATAGCAAAGAGATGTTATGAAACCGCGCTTAGTAAATTTTACCAACATTGTTAGCTCAGCCTGCATTCCAAAAGGAACAAAGCCACTCATCAAAGGCCTTTATACACTCATTAGTTCAAAACCTGATCGTTATCGTTCAATCGGTACGCATTTAGAAGCACACGCAAAAAAGCGCCCGAACGCCCCTGCTATTCGCTATTTGAACGACGAGTTTAGTTATAACGACATCAATATGTGGGTAAATCGATACGCCCACTATTTTTTAAGCCAAGGCATTCAACCGGGCGATGCTATTGCCATCAATATCGAAAACCGTACGGAATGCTTAGTCGCGGTATTGGCCATTGTTAAAGTTGGCGCGATTGCCGCGATGATTAATACCTCACAACGTGGTGAAGTCTTACTGCACAGCATCAATTTAGTAAAACCCAAAATGATGCTGGTGGGCGCAGAACTAATCAACAACATGTCGACGGTGGAAGAAAGCTTAAGCAATGAACTTAAAAATCATCTGTACTATTTAGAAGAAAATACCAGCCTAAAAGATACAGGCTCGTCCTCTTGCCCGCCACACTATCAAGACATGGCGATTGTCAGCCAAGGAATGAGCGAAGCAAATCCTGATACCACCGCCAAAATACAAATGAAGCAGCCCTGTTTCTATATTTTCACCTCAGGTACCACAGGATTACCCAAGGCCTCGATCATGAGTCATTATCGCTGGCACAAATCCATGGCGGGCTTAGGCCTAGCGTCAATGCGTTTACGCCCTGACGATGTGATGTATTTAAGCTTACCGCTTTATCACAACAATGCCCTCACCGTATCAATGGCCGGGGTTCTAGGAGCCGGAGCCTGCATAGCAATCAGTCGAAAGTTCAGCGTCACTCAATTTTGGCATGAAATTCGACACTACCAAGCCACCACCTTTTGCTACATCGGTGAACTCTGCCGTTATCTTTTAAATACGCCCCCCCAGAGCAGCGACAAGCATCATAATATTCGAGCCATCATCGGTAACGGTTTGCGTCCAGACATCTGGATGGAGTTTAAGCAACGCTTTGGCATTAAGCACATTAATGAATTCTATGGTGCCAGCGAGTGCAACTTGGTCTTCACAAACGCCTTAAACCTCGATAAAACTGCAGGCTTATGCCCTCTGCCTTACAATATTGTGGCATACGACATCGAAAATGATGAACCTACCCGAGATGCTAAAGGGTTTATGCAGCCCGTTAAAAAAGGTGACACAGGTTTATTGATTACTGAAATCAACGACAAGCAGCCCTTCGAAGGTTATACCGACCAAGCTGAGAGCGCTAAAAAAATCTTCCACAATGTTTTTGCCCAAGGTGACCGTTGGTTTAATACGGGCGATATGGTGATTAACCAAGGCTTCAAACACATCGCCTTTGCCGATCGCTTGGGAGATACCTTTCGCTGGAAAGGTGAGAATGTTGCGACAACCGAAGTCGAAGCCGTGGCGAATGAATTCCCCGGAGTTGAGCACAGCATCGCTTATGGCGTAGAAATACCTGGCACCGATGGCCGAGCAGGCATGGCGGCGCTAACCCTAAAAAATGTCCATGAATTTGATGAAGTCGCGTTCTCACGACATTTGCATGAAAAACTCCCGACCTATGCTATCCCAGTATTTGTGCGTATTCGAGAGCAGGAAGAAACGACGGGAACCTTCAAATACCGCAAAGTTGATCTTAAAAAAGAACATTACGATCTTAATCAAATCCATGAGCCCATTTTTGTTAAGCTGCCACAAAAAACACACTTTGTTTCCTTGGACGCGTCCTTATTGAAGCAGATACAACAGCAATCTGTGCGCTTTTAATCATTTATGATAGAATCCGCGCCTTTATAGATCAGCTAGGACAATACTATGACGGCGCTTGTTGGCATTATTATGGGCTCTAAAAGTGACTGGCCAACCATGAAGCATGCAGCAGACATGCTCGACTTGTTGGAAGTTTCTTATGAAGTAAATGTAGTTTCCGCTCACCGAACTCCTGACTTATTGTTCGATTACGCTAAAAGCGCTGAAAGCCGCGGCTTGAAAGTAATTATCGGTGGCGCTGGTGGTGCTGCTCATTTACCAGGCATGTGCGCTTCTCAAACCGTATTGCCTGTTTTAGGTGTGCCGGTTAAGTCTCGCGCCTTAAACGGTATTGATTCTTTATTATCCATTGCTCAAATGCCGGGTGGTGTTGCCGTAGGTACACTAGCCATTGGCGATGCAGGGGCAAAGAACGCAGGCCTCTTAGCCGCTCAGATTCTTGCAACCAGCGATAGCGAGCTGACTAAGCGCCTTCATCAGTTCCAGAAAAATCAAACTGAAACGATTTTAAGCCAACCTGACCCGAGAGTAGAAGGCTAATGAAGCTAGGTATATTAGGTAACGGTCAACTGGGTCAAATGTTAGCCGCCAGTATTGCAGATCAAAATGACATCACCGTTAATCTATACGATTTACGGGCTTTTGATGAAGCCAGCTTGCAGCAGTTTTTAAACGACAATGATCGCATTTCGTATGAGACAGAGAACATCCCTGCTCATATCGTTAGCCAGATGGAAAGTGTTGAGGATAAGGTATTCCCAAGCCTTACCGCCTTAAAAACGTTCCAGAACCGTATTACTGAAAAAAATGCTTTGCGCGCTGCGGGCATTGCAACAGCAGAATTTCACGCCGTTAATTCACTTGCGGATATTCATGATGCTGTGCAGAAGTTGGGTCTTCCAATCATCATGAAAACCACAACAGAAGGTTACGACGGTAAAGGTCAGTTCGTTTTACGTGAACCCTCTGATGCCACTGCCGCTTGGGCTGAAATTGGTAATCGTGAACTGATCGCCGAAGCCTTTGTGCCTTTTATTCGTGAAATCTCAGTGATTGGTTGTCGCGGCGAGAATGGCGATATTAAAGTATGGCCAATGACTGAAAATATCCATCACGAAGGTATTTTACGTTATTCGCTTTACCCTGCTCATGGTTTTAGTGCCGAGAAGCAAGCCATTGCTGAACGCTATATCGAGCAAATCGCCACCAGCCTAGATTATGTTGGCACAATTACATTAGAGTTATTTGAAACTGAAGATAACCTAATCGCTAACGAAGTCGCACCTCGCGTTCATAACTCGGGACATTGGTCGATTGAAGGGGCTGTTACTAGTCAATTCCGTAACCACATGCTTGCGGTTACGGGTCAATCCATTACCGATACGGCTTCGAATTTCCCAGGAGTTACCATGATCAACGTGATCAGCGATGAAGGTCCTACAGCAGCGGCTGAAAATATGAGCCAGACTTATGTTCATAGCTACGGCAAAGAAGCGCGCCCTGCTCGTAAATTAGGCCACGTTACCATTACGGCGACCGATACGGCTGAACGTGATGACAAAATTAGCCAGCTAGAGGGGTTAATCCCAGCGGGTGTTTGGTCGAAAGCCTAGTACTATCATCAGTTAGATCTCGTAGTTAAGATTCAGGCGAAGAAAGCTTTATTTTCGCCTGATTTTCCTCTCAAAAGGCCGCATATTATGAATATTCTACTTGTCGAAGATGACCCTACGTTAAGCCAAGATATCATAACTGCCCTGCAAACCAATGGTCACCAGTGCGATCATATTGATCGTGGAGACTGGGCACAAAATCACCTACAACAAAATTTCGAACGTAGACTAGAAAATCAAGCCACATTCGACATTGTTATTTTAGACTTAGGCCTACCCAAAAAAAGCGGCATGGACGTTTTAAAATATTGGCGCAGCCATCACATCTCAACGCCGGTATTAATATTAACCGCCCGTGACAGTTGGCAAGAACGTGTTGATGGCCTTAATGCGGGGGCAGATGACTATCTAGGCAAGCCGTTTCACATGCCTGAGTTATTAGCACGCTTAGAAGCTTTACGCCGACGTGACCAACAACATGGTCACACACAACTGCAAGCAGCTGGAATTTGTTTGGATGAAGATAAACAGCAAGCCTGCCTAGAATCTGGATTATGCCTAACCCTTACAGCCACTGAATTTAGCATGTTAAAAATCCTGATGCTGAATGCAGGAAAATTAGTTAGCAAGCAGCAATTACTGCAAAGCTGTTATGACTGGCAAGAAGAAAAAAGTGAGAATCTAGTCGAGGTATATATTCGCAAACTCAGAAAAAAGCTCGGCAAAGAAGCAATCGCGACCTATCGAGGTCAGGGTTATATGTTAGGAGAGCGCTAAGATGAAAAGCTGGTCGTTAAAAAGAAGGTTAGGTTTGCAAACGCTGTTTACCGTGGCCAGCATCATCAGTCTGTTTGGAGCCAGCGCCTATTTTGCGTTAAACCATGCGGCAGAACGTTACTTTCAAACACGCTTAGAACATGACGCTGAAATGCTCTTAGGCGCATTACGTTTTGATAATAATAAATTCTATTTGGCTGACGGTGTAAACCAACCTATTTTTGAAGCCCCCTATTCGGGCCATTATTATCAAATAGAAGTTGAGCATCCGACATATGGCAAGACGCAACTAAACTCACTTTCACTGGATAATAACCTACTAAGCTCCAAGCCTTTAATTACCACAGATAATATTTCGTCAACCACTACTGCTTCAAATACTCAGGCTAAAAGCCCGCTTTTTAATCCATTACTGAATCAATTTTCTATTAAAGATGCCCATTACGCCTGGCTAGATTTCCCTAACAATCAATACCTTTATCTTATTGCCTATAACGACAACCGCCCTTTAGATACCCTTGAAAATGTCACGATCAGCATGCAAGTCGCTGAAGATTTCGCGCCGGTAAAACGGATATTTGGCTGGGCTTTATTAATTTTATTCATCGTCTTTTTTCTTGCTGCTCTCATCTGGATTGTTATTTTACAGCGCTTGTTAAAACATCTATTTCTGCCTTTCGATAAAGTAAAAACCCAATTGCAAGAACTCACTGTGCAGCAAAGAGAGGCGCTTGATTCTTCACCGATGGAAGAGCTGCAACCACTTGTGAAAGAGATTAACCACCTTGGCGTTCGGACACGAGAACGCTTAGCTCGAGCTCGACTTGCCACTGGAAATTTATCTCACGCATTAAAAACACCCCTCAGCATCATCACCAATCGCCTCGATTTACCGTTATCGGCTCAAGGTGAGCAAGAACAAAAAGAGTGCCAGCAGCAACTGAAAATTATACGAAATTTGATTGATCGAGAATTAAAATACGGTCGTGTTGCAGGACTTATGAGTCGCGGCCAAGCATTAGACATGGTCACCTTATTCGAACAGCTTAAAATGACAATGAACAAGCTTCACCCACAACAGAACATTCAACTTAATACCCCAAAGCAATTAGATTTTCCTGGCGATCGTGAAGACATGATGGAATTGTTTGGGAATTTATTGGATAACGCCTGCAAATGGGCCAATCAGCAAGTTATGATTCAACTCGATACACTTTCTGCCTCTGGTATCGATGATAATAATGTACGAGTCTTAAGAGTTTGTATTTGCGATGATGGACCCGGTGTTGCTAGTGAAGAACTTCCACGTTTACAACACCCAGGTGAACGCTTAGATGAAAGCACTTCTGGTCACGGTCTGGGTTTGGCTATCGTTGCAGATATCATCAAGCAATACGGTGGCCAATGTAATTTCAGTAACAAGGCCAATTGCTTAAATACCAGCCTTCTAAATACTGATGAAGTCACACATCCTGAAAATAGGGGCCTGCAAGTGTGTGTGCAAATCCCCTATCCTTCTAGCCTTTAATTCGCCCACCGATGATAACGGGCTGTAGCCAAAAATGAACATCCACATTCGGATAATCCTCTCTTAGCTGATTAACCAGCTTTGTGAGGTTACCTTCCCCTCCTTGTAATGAAAAGAAAACCCGCTTTTGCCTACCCGCTACTTGCTCAGCAATACTCAAAGTAGCAACATCAGCACCATGACCATAGCCAGCCCAACTACTAAAACCATGGATGTGACAGTTTTCAAGCCCATCTTCTGCGCTACCTTGAACCAATAACCAGTCTACTAGATCATCTTCAAAATCCGGTGCCGTTGACAGTGTTAATAATGCTTGATTCATAATGATACCTCCACTTTTACCAACTCTACTTTATAGATGAATTTTCGATACAACAGCGGTACTAAAAATAACGTGAGCAGTGTCGAAGAAATCAAACCACCTGTAACCACAATCGCCAAAGGCTTCTGAATTTCACTGCCTGGACCTGTCGCAAACAATAGTGGAAGCAAACCAAATGCTCCTGTGGTCGCAGTCATTAATACTGGGCGCAAGCGACGAACCGCACCCTCAACAATCACATCTAATCCGGTCGCTCCCTGAGCTTGTAGTTGTTTGAATTGGTCAACTAATACCACTCCGTTCATCACTGCAACACCCAGAAGTGCAATAAAGCCCACTGATGCAGGCACAGATAAATAAGTACCAGAAGCCCACAGAGCAAGAATGCCACCAATAAGCGCCAGCGGAATATTACCAAGTACTAACAGAGCTTCTGACACCTTACCAAAGGTGCTGAACAATACCAAAAATACCAAGGCAATAGCCATAGGAACCATTAATGCTAAACGAGCACTCGCACGCTGCTGATTCTCAAATTCACCCCCCCATTGCAAATAATAACCCTGGGGCAAGTCCAGCTGCTGCTCAACCAATTCCTGAGCTTCGGTTACATAATCCACCAAAGCACGCTCACCCACGTATACATCAACGCGACCAAAACGCTGGCCTGCTTCGCGTTGGATCAATACCGGCCCTTGGCTTTGTTCAATACTAACCAGTTCTGATAACGACACAGGACGACCTTCTGCATCTGACAAGCTCTGGCTGGCTAACAAGCTGCGCCAATCTTCGGGCTTCTCGTAACGGATAACCAAGGGCGAACGTATACCGGCATATTCGCCTTCACGTTGAACCTCTCCTACCTGCAAGCCATCTAATGCTGCACGTAACTGACGCTGAACTTGCTGTAACGACAAGCCTCTACGACCAATTTCTTGCTGGTCTGGCTGTAAACGCAAATAATGCAGTCCATCTGACTGCTGAACAACAACATCCTCACTACCCTGCAAAGGGGTTAACAAATCGCCTACCTGTAATACCAACTTCTGTAATACATCTAACTCAGGACCAAATATTTGCACCGCAACATCGCCGCGACTTCCAATGATCATTTCAGATACTCGCATATCAATCGGCTGAGTAAACGCGTAGTTAATTCCTGGGAAATCCAACATCATGGTACGAATGCGATCTTTCAAAGCATCTTTACTTTCAAGCTGCCACTGATCTCGTGGCGCTAGCTGTAAAAAGATATCCGTTTCGTTAAGGCTCATCGGATCCATGCCTAAATCATCTGCACCGCTTCGAGCAATCGCACGTTCGATTTCAGAGATTTGATCAACCAAAGCTCCCGTCACCAGATTATCAATCTCTTGGGATGCCGTTAGACTAATAGTAGGAATTTTCTCAATTTGTAAAATCAAGTCCCCCTCATCCATATCTGGCATAAAGGATTTTCCCACTTGGGTATAAGCAAAAATCGCTAACACAAGGGCAAAAGCAGTTGGCAACAAAATCAACTTAGGGCGACCAATCACATTCACTAAGCCAGTACGATAACCTCGCTGTAAAGCTTCTACCCATCCTGGGGTTTTTGAAGATTCACTACTAATCAACCAAGAACAGACAACAGGAATCAATGTAAGCGACAGAACCAAACTACCCGCCAAAGCAAAGACGATGGTCAAAGCAACAGGAATAAACAACTTACCTTCCAAGCCACCCAGTGTCATCAAGGGTGCGAATACCAACAGAATAATCAAGGTGCCCGACACTACAGGCCCAGCCACTTCACGCACAGCTCTAAAAAGAATGTGCAATTTCGGCAAGCCTTTTGGCGCAGTAGCAAGGCGCGCAACACTGTTTTCAACGACAACCACAGACGCATCAACCAACATACCGATCGCAATCGCCAACCCCCCTAAACTCATTAGGTTTGCCGACATATCAAATTGTGCCATCAGAATAAAGGTAACCATTGCCGCCATTGGCAAGCTAATAGCAACCGCTAAGGCCGCACGTGCATCACCTAAGAACAAGCCCAATAAAAGCAATACCAGCAATACCGCAAACATCAGCGCCGTACTTACTGTACTAACGGCACGCTCAACTAAGTGACTGCGATCATAAAAGGGACGAACAATCAGGTTTTCCGGCAAAGCCGACTCAAGAGTCTTTAACGCTTGCTGTACGCCTTTAATGACCTCACTAGCATTTGCGCCGCGTAAGGCAACCACTAACGCCTGTACAGCTTCGCCTTTACCGCTATCATTAACCGCCCCGTACCGGGTTAAACTGCCCAATGAAACCGTTGCAATTTCAGACAACCGAATAGCATTCCCCTCGCGTTCCAATACCACCAAATCTTTCAACTGTTGAAGATTATGAATACGTCCACCAGTATTCACGAGATACGTCTCTTCACCAGCATCTAAGCGGCCCGCGCCATCGCTGCTGTTATTTTCAATAAGAACTCGCTCTAACGTTTGATAATCAACACCTAACTGCTGCATCGCCGATGGATTAGGACTTACTTGAAATGTTTCTACATGACCACCCAAAGCGTTTACATCAGCAACGCCTGCAACACCGCGTAAGACAGGTCTGATCGTCCAATCCAATATATGGCGTTTTTCCTCTAAACTATAAGGTCCGTCTAAGGTAAACATGAACAGCTCACCCAAAGGAGTACTCATTGGTGCTATACCACCACTGACATCTTCTGGTAAAGAATCCCAAACCGCAGATAAGCGCTCAGCAACCTGCTGTCGAGCCCAATAAATATCAGTTCCGTCTTCAAAGTCTAAAGTGATGTCCGTTAAACCGTACTTAGCCAAAGAGCGTAGCGTTTGCTGTTTTGGAACCCCTAGCAACTCAACCTCCACTGGCCAAGTCACACGATTCTCTACTTCCTCTGGCGTTAAACCCGGCGCTTTAATGATTATCTTAACCTGTGTTGGCGAAATGTCCGGAAAGGCATCAATTGGAATTTCCATCAAGCGTGATCCACCCAGAAAGAACACACCTAAGCTGATCACTAATATAAGCAAGCGCTGGGTTAATGAAAATTGAATCAGTCGAGCTAACATTACTCTCCTCCCATGCCAAGCCAGATACCTTTAAGCGCCGCTGTTGCAGTCACTGCAATGCGTGCATTTGCGGATAAATCAGCGGAAATTTGCAATTTTCCGTCAATCATTCCCAAAACGCTCACCTGATGCACTTCAATAGCAGCAGAATCAGAACCTGCTATTTGCACAAAAACCCAATCATTTCCGGCTTCTCTAACCACGGCCTTTGTTGGAACAGCCCACGTTGAGCGGCCGTATTTTTGTTCAGTTTGTTGTGAAAAACGTACGTAATATGCTGCACCAGCGTTAACGTTATTGCCGGTTATATCCAACCATACACTGCGGCGATTAAACGGATCTACCTGATCGGAAATTCGCTCCACCGTGGCAAAAAACTGTTCACCCTCGGTTCTTGGTGACACTGATGCCTTAGATTGCAAAGAAATCTGTGAAGCCACTGAATCGGGAATATTTGCCTGCACCCGCAATTGAGACTGTGGCCATAATTCATATAAGGTAACACCGGCCTCCAAGTGCTGCCCTGGCGTAATATCCATCTTTGCAACCACACCTTTTACCGAAGCATTAGTTTCCAAATACTCTTGTAATACACCACCTTCACGTAAGTGTTTAATCCTATCTTTATCCCAACCAGTATGACGCAAGGAAGCCACAGCACTGTCTAAACGTCGCGACAAAATAAGACAATTACTCTGCTTTTGAACCACCTCATTTTGTTTACTGAGGCCCAACTCTGAACGCTGAGTTAACAAATCCAACTCGCGCTGACATTGCGATTGTTTTTCATCGGCCACCAGCAATTCATTTGCCCACAGCCTTAACTGGCGACTTTCTAAGCGAGCTAATTTTTGTCCTTTCTCAACAGCTTGGCCGTTGGCAACGTAAAGCTGCTCCACCATCACGTCTACCGGTAAACTAAACGCCTGTATCGATTCTGCAGGGGCTGTAACTCGCGCTGGCCATTGGGTACCAAAACTTTGCTTTAAAGCTTCAAGGGAAGAAAATTGTAGGCCCAAGCTTGCTTGTTGTTCTGCGCTAACTTCCAGCACAGGTGAAATACTGCCACTGCCCTCTGCCAATGAATTTACTGGAAATAAACCTACCAAAATAATAAGGTTTATCAAGTTCGCTTTAATAGGCGATGATAATTTCTGTTTTAATTTAGGTAGACTCATTGCATAACCCCTTGTAGATGATTTAATTGTGATTGCAGTGCTCTTAATTCAATTTCAACAGCACTAACTCGCTGCTGAGTATCCCAATACGACTGCTGCAACGGGCGCCACTCTAAGTTACTAATCATGCCCTGTTTATAGGCGTTATAACGTGGTTGAAAAATCGCTTTTAAATCTTTTTCTAGCGGCTTAATAACCGACAATTGCAGCATTTTTGTCTTAATCGTAGATTGCAGTCTTTGCTGCTCTAGCATCAGCATTCGATGTGTTTTTTCATACTGAACTTCAGCATCACCAATGGCACGATATCCACCACGCCACCTACCAACAGAGCCTGAGCCCAAAGGAATGGTTATGCCCAGCTGCCAACTATTTTTCTGTTCTTGACTACCTAATTCCTCGATTTTAAGTAAACCAAGACGAACAGTCGGTGCACCGCTTCTGCCTTTTTCTTGCTGTAAATCCAACTTAACAACATCGAGTTGCGCACGACGCCAAAGTAACAACGGCGAACTCTGAACCAAATCCCCTGCACTATTTTCTGATATTTTGTCAGTTGAGATTTGATTCAATAAAGATATATGCTGAGGAACTGGCGTTGATGAAGAGTTAAACTCTAATCCTGTTAGTTGCTGCCAGCGCATTTCACTTTGCTGCAATAACTGCTGCACTTGTAAATACTCAGACTGAGCTAAAATCAACTGCTGACGTGCTTGTAATACTTCATCTTGAGGACGCTCACCTAAGCGCTCCAGTTTAGAAATCCAGTCAACATGATCTAGACTAAACTGGTATTTCTTTTTCATCAGCTTTACTTGTAGGTCATTAAGTTTAATTAACCAAGCCAACTGTTCAAGCTCACCAGCCAAACGCCAACGCAACATTTGTTGCTCCGCATTAACAAGTTTTCTCTGAAAGCGCTGTATATTTGATTGGATACCCCACAAACTTGGTCCAGCAATAGGCAATTCCAAGCCTATTTCCCACTGACTGGGCAAGCCAGAATCTAATGTCGAAACAGAGCTATCTTCTGCTTGATAATCTAGGCTTAAGCTTGGGCTTTCCCACCACCAGCGGCTGCCTTGCTGCTGATTCGCTTTCTCTAACTGAACTAACAAAGCTTGCTCTGGCATACGCAACCAAGCCGATTCTAGCTGCTTCTGAGTGATGATTTTTGAAGTGCTATTTATTGAAGTGCTTTGTAAAGAGTTTTTCAAATCACTAGCAGACAGAGCTGTACTGAACGCTAAAACTGTTAATGCTATACACAGTCTTTTTATTAGTGACTTCCTAACAAAATAATGTCGTATCGATATCATGCAAAGTTTCCTGATTCATAATTAACAATATTCTTATCTACTAACATTGTAATGTACGAACCTGAAACCAAACTGAACATGTCAAAGCACTCCCCTAATAATCATAAAATGAAATGAGAGTTATCATATGAAACAAATACATAAGCGTTAAAAAAACCAATAAGCACAAAAAAGCCACTGAAACATTTAAGTAGCAGTGGCTTTCATTGTGTCCTTTTAACCTATGAAGCAACTATTAACTAGTCATTCACTAGGCAATTACCCCATTCGCAACGCACCAATACATAACTATTGTCAGGGCACTGCACATCGTAGACTTCATGCGGCCAATCAGCTTTAATCACTCGAACGTTTGCACCTGGGCATCCTGAACGCTTCGCCAACTTTTCTACCACATACAAAGAACGGCCAAATTTACGCTGTTTTTTCATTTCTAACGTAGCGGCTTTTTCTTCTAAGTTTTTACCTTCACTTCGCTGACGACGCTGTAAATTAACCAGCGTTGGATAAAATTGGTTATTATCACGCAAGTCATAATCACCATCATTAAACTTGGCAAGCATGTTCATACACAATTTTTCTTGATTACCACTGCCTGCTAGAATCGATTGCATTTCTGCTTCAGCTTGATTCACAACCTGCGAGGTAATGCCTAAAGCCATATTCGCACCGGTCACATCACGATCACCAGAAACCATCATAATTTCACGGGTCAAACCGTAATCAGCACCTTCTACAAAGGCACCATTACGACGCCACCAGTTTTGCTTGGCCTGCCAAGCAACTTGCTTAACCTTGCCACTAATGCCTTCACAGTGCTCAACCCATAAACGCAATTGAACGTCTGTTTGCAACGCATAATATACCGCATCATTGGTAGCAGATTTAGGGGCTGCGGCACAACCAACAAGCATTGATAATGCAAGCGCTGAAAGTAGAATACGAAAACGGACCATGAGGGTTCCTTTCATGAGATTTCCTTTATAAAGGTCAAGTATTAATGGAGTTTTTGTAACCATTCGACGACTGCAATAGCATCAAATGGCCAACATAAGGTAGTTTCTGTTGCTTCATCGAACAAGACGGGAATTTTCTCCCCATACACATCAAGCCACTGCGGCTGATCGATAATATCTTGCACATAAATATCAATCGTTTGAGTCAACATTAACGGCTGGATTTCGGGCTGAGAAAAGGCCTGCTGTAAAACCTGCTCAGCAAGCTCACACAAATGGCATGCCTGAGTAGATAACAATAAAATAGCCAAAATGGTTACTCGATTAAGCAATATTTTGACGAAGTATAATACGTCTGACCGAAAATACCAAAGTACGAGTACCCAATACACTCATGCCAACATCTACGTCAGCATATTGGCCATCATTTCAGCACGCACATCAACCGCATTTTGTAAGCCTTGATTATAAGCTTGGAATATATCTTTCAAGTGATCATCTGGATACAACTGATCAACCAGATCATTGAGTAACTTTTCGGGGTCTGCAAACGACTTCGCTTGCTCAAGTGCTGACAAATAATTTTCATTATACGCCAACAACCCAGACGATAAGCCCTCAAGCTCTGGCGTGGGTAACTTAGGTTGAACCGAATTGTACGCGCGACTAACAGAACTGAACGATTCTTGGCGCAGATTTAAACTCATCGATGCCAATTCATTACCATCAAAGCCTAATTGCATTGCCTGCTCTAAAGCTCCACCTAGATCACCACCAAAAAAGCTGCTGCTGAGCTTTTCCACATCTTGCAATAAATTACTTAATGCTTGCTGTTCGCCTTCGTCTAGATTGCCAATCACATCCATCTGCCAATCTAGGTCCTGTTCAAACCCTGACACAGTGAAAAGCTGGCTACCTTCTCGGCCTCCCGACGAAAAAGAGGATGACGATTGCATAAAACTTAATGAGATTTTATCACCATCTTTGGTCATCAATTCTAATGACATTGAGTTTTGCTGACTCGCCTGAGTGCTGTAGCGACCAGCATCAGTAAAAGAAGGCATTTGCGTAGCAATACTCTGCGTTTGCTCAACGTCTTTGCCTGAAGCAATTTGCTCCAATCCGGCATCAATTAGACTCCGACCTTGGGCGATTTCGGCCTTGAGATCATCATCCAATAACCCCATGTCTTTTAGCTGTTGCTCTGCTTGCTCGTATCCTTTGGCAATACCTGCTTTCGCGGCTTCTAGGCGCTGCTGTATACGCTCATCGCTTGCGCCTTGGCTTTTCAGTTGATCCAAACCCCGCTGAACATGATCCAGCATTGTTTTCGCAACATCATCAGCTCCTTTTTTATCAGCAAGCTGCAATCCAGACGATGACGTGCCCGTTGCTTGTCCGACACCTCGCTTCACATTTTCATTCAGAACATCATTTGGTTTGGCATCACTGCGCGCTCCACCCACTCCATTGGAGTGTGAAGACGTTGAAGAATATTGACCCGATTGGACATTGGGAAGGTTTGGATTAAAGTGCATAGCAGTCACCCGATTAAATTGCGCTATAGGTTATAACGGCCGATTCCTCCAGTGCTTTAATGGTAGAAAGCAAAAAAGCTGCAAAAGCAGCTTTTTTCATCAAAATAAACGATTAATTAGGTAATTAATCGTCGCCCAACATGCCTTCTTTTAAATCATCCTGAACAGGGTCGTCTGACAACCAGATGCCAAACAATGCTTTTTTGAACTCTAACCCAGGAACAACGACTTTCACTTCACCGTTACGAATAACGCTTACACCCGTACCAGGTAGGTACTGCAAATCAAATACATCTTGGTCAGCAACGGCATCACGAAATGCACCAATTAAAGATTCTACTTCTTTTTGAATCGGTGCTAAGTTGCCACCCGTCGATTTAACAAAACCATCCAGTGTCGCTTCGCTCATTTTTTCACCATCAATTAGTGATGACGTGATGTACAAACGAATCGTCATAGCCTCATCAGCAGCAATAAGCGCTTCTGCGTCTGTGCTTTTTTCATTTAGATACAAAGCACCAACGTACAAATTCAAAAAGAATTTTGAACGGATACCTGCGCCATTAAGCGTCAAAGACTGGTCTGCAACCTGAATTTTCTCTACAACATTAATGTCATTTATTTCTAAAGCGTGCGTTAAAGGAGAGAAAGCTAAACAAGCCAATAAGCTCATGGTGATGCGAAACATAAGAAATACCTTTTTCTAATTTTTATTGGGTAAGAATGAGCACCTTTTATAGGGCTCATACTCTATAATTGCAAGTATTTTAGGTCAATTTAGGCTTTATTCATACTTTATCTAATCAGCGGAATTCAGCGCGATTCTTGGCCACATACTTTAATGTGAGTTCGACTAAATTTTCTCCGGCATCATGAAAACGATCATCACATTCAGCAATTTCATCAACAAGCTCGCTGGAAATCTGATCAAAAATTTCAATACGCTCATCTTCATCAGTAGGAATGTCACCGTTGGGGAAAAAATTGACTACTTGCAAAACAACATCGTAACTGTTTTTAGCACGAATCAATTCAAGAGCCTCTAACATGTCTGCGGAAAGAGCACCGGTATCATGGTGGAATAGCTGCGCGAAACCGCCATTTTCCATTTCTCGAGATAGACAATCGATACAATAAACCGTCTTTTCACCTCGAGTTAAGTTCGGGTACCCCATCTCTGCTTCTCTATCAAAAATTACATCTGTAATTTGTAAGAATGCATCGGTTTCATCAGCAACTTCTAAAGCTGCCTGAATCTCCATGTTCATCACTGCCCTTCTTTGTTTTTTAGGTTAATCTGACATTACAATTGCTTACAACAGCTAATGTAGCGTACCTGAATTAATTTGACAAAACTTTTACCCAATAGAATGTTTGTTCTTTATATAAACAGACAAAAAAGACATCGATTTCATTATACGAGTGAGCACTATGGCCATACAGTCAGCATCAACGAATAAACAATTAGTTATCATCGCCCACGCACCTTCTGATAATACTCAGAGGATGTTGCATGCCCTTCTAAAAGGAGCACGCCACCCCGACATTTCAGCAGTGGATGTCCACTGCATCGCCCCACTCGATGTGCAACCCGATGATATCAAGTCAGCTCACGCAATTATCATTGGCACAACAGAAAATCTTGGCTATATGGCAGGACTTATAAAAGACGTTTTCGACCGCTGCTACTATGACTGCCTAGATCATACTCAAGGACTGCCCTTCTGCTTTTATATTCGCGCAGGGCATGACGGTACAGGAACACAAAGAGCACTTGAAACGATTACTACCGGCTTACGCTGGAAGCTGGTGCAAGAACCTCTAATCTGTACGGGTGCGTTTCAAGAAGATTTCATTAAGCAATGTGAAGATTTAGGTATGACCATGGCGGCAAGCTTAGACGCGGGAATTATTTAGTTACAGAAACTTTCTGTGCTGACAATTATTGTCACATAAGGTCATTTTACCTTAACAAGTGTATACCGAACTTTGTTACTTCTAGAGTTTGGATCATTAAATGCACCTGAAAAGCCCATGAATTGGGCATTTCGATATTTTAATAAAGTTGGTACGGTTCTTGATATATTCAGATTAGACAGCAATCGTGAATATTATATTAGGGTACGACTATGAGTAAGCAGCGAGACTCAAACGTCATTAAAGTTGACTTCAGCGCCAAGAGAGTTTTAAAAAAAGAACACGGGACTCAGTGTTTTTCTAGCCTCATAGAAAAGGTGATTGGAATAACAGATGATCACGATGAGTGGCCAGAAGACCTAACGCCACGCGAGCGTTCAGAGCAGTTAAGAAAAGATTTGGATTTTTTACGAACAATGAATGAATTTCCAGCCAGATAACCTACCAAGCAGGTAGCGAAGCTTTAAGCTCCGCTACCGTCTACAAGTCGATATTATTTACGTTTCTTAAACGTTGGCTTACCGGATTTTTTAGCACCTTCTTGCTTCACGCCTGCTTTCTCAGCAACGGACTTCTGCAATTTCTTACCGGGCTTTTTGCCGCTTGGCTTAGAACCTGGCTTACCAAACGCCTTACCTGGGGGACGAGTACCTGCTGGTTTCCCTAGACCCGATCTCGAAGCACTCGCGCCGGATTTAGCACCTGGCTTACCGGTGGCGCGATCAAGAGCACCTTTGCCGCCTGGGCGACCACGATCACTTAACCCTTTTTGCTTCAAACGTGCGTAACGATGTTCTTCTGGCTCTTCTTTTGGAATCAAAGCCCCCTTACCTGAACCGATCATGTCTTCACGACCCATTTCTGTAAGCGCTTCGCGCAGCATCGGCCAACTTTTTGGATCGTGGTAGCGTAAGAAGGCTTTCTGTACACGACGAGATTTAAGCTCAGTATGCACAACCATCTTTTTCGACTTATAACTAATGCGCTGCAGCGGGTTGCGACCCGAATGATACATCGCGGTTGCCAAAGACATCGGTGACGGATAAAAGGTTTGAACCTGATCAACACGGTATTTATTACGCTTAAGCCATAACGCTAAGCCCAACATATCTTTATCTTCACAGCCTGGATGCGCTGCAATAAAGTAAGGAATTAGATACTGTTTCTTCCCTGCTTCTTTCGAATATTTTTCAAACATACGCTTAAACTTATCGTAAGTTCCCATACCCGGCTTCATCATCATATCCAAGGTGTCTTTCTCAGTATGCTCTGGAGCAATCTTCAAATAACCACCTACGTGATGCGTCACTAACTCACGCACGTATTCTGGATCTTCTACCGCAAGGTCATAGCGTAAACCAGAAGCAATCGCGATGCGTTTAATACCCGGTAAAGCGCGCGCTCGACGATATAAAGACGTTGTCTGCGAGTGATCCGTCACTAGATTGGTACAAATACTTGGGAATACACACGATAAACGACGACAGCTAGCGTGGATCTTCGGGTCCTTACAGTTCAGGTGATACATATTGGCCGTTGGCCCACCTAAATCTGAAATTGCCCCCGTAAAACCTGGCGCATGATCACGAATATCTTCAATTTCTTTCAGCACCGATTCTTGGCTACGGCTTTGAATCACGCGACCTTCGTGTTCGGTAATCGAACAGAAGCTACAACCCCCAAAACAACCACGCATAATATTGACTGAAAAACGAATCATATCGTACGCAGGAATTTTAGCGTCACCGTAAGAAGGATGGGCAATACGCTGATACGGCAAGGCAAATACTGCATCCATTTCTTCGGTTTCAAGAGGTATCGGGGGTGAATTCACCCAAATCTCTTTATCGCCATGACGCTGAATTAACGCGTGAGCATTTTGCGGGTTACTTTCTAGGTGCAAAATACGCGATGCGTGGGGGTATA
>PJEL010001401.1_pt1 | contig 24608 bp, 18 predicted proteins | sample 1853271 | NCBI WGS metagenome assembly PJEL01 (sample SAMN08108733, study PRJNA415343) | Invertebrate metagenome, whole genome shotgun sequencing project. | host: Globobulimina | place: Sweden: Gullmar Fjord | collected 2015-08
CTTGAAGAAAGACCGGAAAAAGATGAAGGCCCATTCCTGAAAGAAGAAAGGGATCTCATTAATGCTATAGCAGATCAACTTGTTAGCATTAGCATGTATAAGAAAGCAGAAGGATTGATCAAAAAAAGCGAGGAACATATAAGGTTACTACTGAACTCCACAGCTGAGGCTATTTATGGGCTGGACACTAATGGTAACTGTACTTTCTGCAATCCTTCATGCCTGAAGTTTCTTAAATATGAGAAAGAAGATGACCTTCTTGGAAAAAATATGCATGATCTGATTCATCATACAAAGGTAGATGGAACAATGTATCATGAGAAGGAATGCAAAATCTATGAGGGTTTTAGGAAAGGAAATGGAGTTCATGTAGATGATGAGGTTTTATGGAAGGCTGACGGAAGCAGTTTTTTTGCAGAGTACTGGTCATATCCGATACTAGAAGAAGATAATGCTATTGGGACTGTTGTAACCTTTATGGACATCACAGAGCGCAAGACACTGCAAAAGCAGCTTATGCAGGCCCAGAAGATGGAATCCATAGGGAATCTGGCCGGTGGTATCGCACATGACTTCAATAATATTCTCAGTGGTATAATGGGCTATACATACATTGTTAAAATGAAAACATCTGAAGACAGCGAAAATCAAACCAGTTTAAACGGGATAATAAAAGCCTGTACCAGGGCTGTAGACCTAGTCCGTCAGATTCTGACCTTCAGCAGGATGGGGACTGAGGAGTTTAGGCCAACACTCGTAACGCCGATCATAAAAGAAGCGCTTAAAATGCTCAGGCCATCAATCCCTGCAACCATAGAAATCCAGCAGAATATTGATCCGACAAGTCATGTTCTGGCTGATCCGACTCAGATACACCAGATAATAATGAATCTTTGTACCAATGCGTATCATGCCATGCAGGAAAAAGGAGGTCTGCTGGAGCTTGATCTTCATGAAGTGAATATTGATGAAGAATTTGCATCGCAGCATGCCGACATGAACCCGGGTTCTTATGTCAGATTAGTGGTCAGTGACACGGGAAGCGGAATTGATACCACTATAGTTGACAGGATATTTGAACCCTATTTCACGACAAAAGAAATAGGGAAAGGAACGGGGCTTGGATTATCAGTCGTGCATGGTATTGTAAAAAATTGCGGGGGCACGATAATTGTAGAAAGCGAACTTTCAAAGGGCACGAGGTTTGAAGTATATCTACCGGTCTTTCAAAAGGAAGCAGGGTTTGAAGAGAAAACTGAAGAGCCTATCCTTAAAGGGAGCGGGACTGTACTGTTAGTGGATGATGAGACTTCAATAGTGGCAATAGGCAGAGAGATACTGGGAAGTTTTGGATACAAGGTCATAAGCAGTACGGACAGTCTGACAGCTCTCGAAATGTTCAGGGATGAGCCGAACAAGTTTGATGTAGTAATAACCGACACGACCATGCCTAAGATGACCGGATTAACACTCGCGCGCGAAATCCTGGGTATCAGGTCCAATGTGCCAATAATTCTTACCACTGGATTTACTGAAGGAATTAATGAAGAGATGGTGAGAGAGGCTGGAATCCGGGAGATGCTTATAAAACCTATTTCTCCAGGAAAACTTTCACAGGCTATATGGAGGGTTTTAAAAAAAGAATCTCAAGAAAAATAAGGTGAACATTTGAATATAAACACAAAATGACAATGCCAGGGCGACCTGCCGGATCGCCCCTACATTAACCAACCCCAAATAATGTAAAATAATAAGATTGCAATGTAAGGGCGAACGGCCGTTCGTTCCAACGATTGGAGAAATGATTTTGCCCAAAAAATACCACATCTGGACTTCAGGGTGCCAGATGAATGTCCATGATTCAGAAAAGATGGCCGGGATATTCTCGGAAACAGGATATAACGAAGCTGATGGCAGGAATGACGCTGATGTAATCGTCCTCAATACCTGCAGTATACGGGACAAGGCCGAACAGAAATTCTACAGTGAACTCGGCAGACTTAAAAAGGCTAAACAGGAGAATCCGAATCTGAAAGTTGCAGTGGCCGGATGTATAGCGCAGCAGGAGGGCGAGAAGCTCTTTAAAAAATTCCCTTATATAGATTTCGTTGTAGGACCCAATAATTTAGATAGTGTCCAGAAATGGGTGAGCAATGGAATTCATTCAACGACTGGCAATCATCAGTCAACGGCCATATTCGACAATCCCGAATACCACACAAAAATTCTCCCTGTAAAGAGGGAAGGGGGGACGCGCGCCTGGGTCTCCATAATGTACGGCTGCAATAACTATTGTGCGTACTGCGTTGTCCCATATACTCGTGGAAGGGAGAGGAGCAGGGCGGTCAGTGATATTTATGATGAAATAGTCGAACTTGCAAAACAGGGATATAAGGAAGTGGCCCTTCTTGGACAGAATGTAAATTCATATGGCAAAGGCCTTCCTGGAGATGTCGATTTCCCGCACCTTCTTAATGAAATCCATAAAGTTGACGGCATAAAGAGAATAAGATTCGTTACAAACCATCCAGGGGACTTTTCCTTAAAATTAATAGAAGCCATAAGGGACTTACCAAAGGTATGCGAACATATACATCTCCCTGTTCAGGCCGGATCAGACAATACCCTTTTGGCAATGAACAGGAAATATACATACTCAGAATATAGCGAGAAAGTTTCACTCCTGAAAAAAGAGGTCCCGGGCATGGCAATTACCACTGATATTATAGCAGGCTTTCCGGGTGAAACGGATGATGACTTTGAGTGTACGTTTAATGCGCTAAAAGAAATACAGTATGACGGTATCTTTGCATTTAAATATTCCAAAAGACCTGGAACAAAGGCGCTTGATTTCCCGGACCATCTTGATGAACAAATCAAATCAGAGAGACTTGCCAGGATATTAGATCTACAGGAAACGATCACCCATAAAATAAATAAGAGCCTTGAAGGTGAGATACTGGAAGTTTTGGTAGAGGGCGCAAGCAATAACAATCCTGATAGATTAACAGGCCGGACCAGGACAAATAAAATAGTAAACTTCCCGGGAGATACATCTGATATTGGCGAACTCATTAATGTGAAAATAATAGAAGCCGGTACGCATTCACTTTACGGGGAAAAGGTCTAAAGGTCATTCTCCGATGCGTGTTGCCATCCAAACACTCGGCTGTAAAGTAAACCAATCCGAAAGCTCTTCTATAGAAGGAACTCTGAGAAATAATGATTATGAAATCGTAAAGCATTCGGATAATCCAGATCTCGTAATAGTAAATACATGTTCAGTAACGGCAAAGAGCGACCACCAATCAAGGCAACTCGTAAGAAAAGCGGTCAAGTCCGGGGCAAAGGTCATTGCCACAGGCTGCTACGCACAGCTTAAGTCTGATGAACTCCTGAAAATAGACGGACTTAATCTTGTAGTCGGTAATTCAGATAAAGACAATCTGCTTGAGCATATAAATAATTTAACTGAAAATCAATCTCCAACATCAATAGTAGGGCCCCCTATTGCTCAGTTGATAAAATTGCCTTATTATTCAACAAGGTCCAGAGCTTTTCTAAAGATACAGGATGGCTGTAATTTCTCCTGTTCTTACTGCACGGTTCCCATGGCGAGAGGGAAAAGCCGGAGTCTGAATGAAAATGATGTGCTATATGCTGTGGAACACCTTGTTTCTAAAGGATATAATGAAATTGTTATAACCGGAATTCATATTGGCTCCTATGGTTCAGACCTGAAGCCAAAAAGCTCACTTTATATAATACTTAAAAAAATGGTCCAGGAGTACCCTGAAACACGTTTCAGGATAAGCTCCATTGAACCTCAGGAATTTAACGAGACTCTTATTGAATTGCTGGGGGAAAGAAATGTATGCAAGCATCTTCATATACCTCTGCAGAGCGGTTCTGATAAAATGTTGAAGGAGATGAACAGGGGATACACATCTGAGTACTATAAACAACTTATCCACAGGATAATAACAGCTTATCCAGATATATCGATTGGAGCAGATGTAATTGTCGGATATCCGTCTGAAAGTGAACACGACTTCAATGAAACTGTAAAGTTTCTTGAAAAACTTCCATTGACTTATTTTCATGTATTCCCGTATTCGAAAAGACCCAATACAAAGGCCGCACTTATTATGGACGAAATCGATAGTTCTATAAAAAAAGAGCGGGTTAGGAGGCTAATAAAAATAAGCGACGAGAAAAAAAATGGTTATATGACAAAGCATTTAGATAAGGTATTAAATGTAATTGTTGAGAAAAAGGATTTAAAATCATCATATTATAAGGCTATTTCAGATAACTATTTAAGACTTATCATAGAATCCCCCATATTATCGCCCGGGCAATTCCTTAGGGTCAGAGTCAAAGCATTGACAGAGCACGGTTTGATAGCGCAACCCCTTTAATTATATTGATTAACACCTAACATCTTGAAATTAAACTGTTTATATACTGCCTAAAAGTTGTGCAATCCCGGAGAAACCCAATATAGTAGCTGGTTCGTGAGCTGTCAGAAGGGAGTTTTAACATCTTCTCAACAAAAGTTTGACGCAAGCAATGTCCTATAAGATATATTATGTTAAATTAGCTACTATCCATTTCTTTGCATCGCTTCTATTTTTAATTAATCCTCTGAATTTTATTTTACTAATCTCTCTCTTAATCTCTCCTACCCTCGGACCTGGTAATATATTTAACAGATCTTGAATTTCATCACCCGATAATATACATTTTTTCTCTAATTTGACAAAATCATCAGCACTGTTGATAAATCTCTTCATATTTTTCCTTTTATTCAGAGAGAGTAATAAAGAGATATCGAAAACAGCATCCCCTGCCATACTATATATATCAAATAATTCGGTGTCAGATACTCTACCGGTTATCAACATGTGCGCTTTTAAAAATCCTGACAGCCTGTTTTTTATGCTATTGCTAAGCCTGATAAGAGACGAAGCATTCAAGCTGCTGTCCTTGGTATGTAGAAACACTAATGCCAGGCGTATAAAACTTTCAATTTTTAAGCCTTGACCAATATCTATCTTTAATTTATTCAATACCTTATACCTATTAATCCCCTTATATTCATATCTATTAAGCCCCATTATTAGATGATCGAAATCCTCTAACTGCTTAATTAATAACTTAAAAGATGGTTTAGATAGGCTTAATATACAAGGTAATAACTTATCTTTAAAGCAGATTTTAATATATTGGGATGAATACTGAGAGCTCAGAAGTTTGAAAAAGTCTTCTGTAATCCTTTCAGGAGCTGTTAATCTAATCTCATTAGAGCACTCAGTTATCATTTTACGGGTATCTTCATCTATCTCGAACCCGAGTTGAGAGGCGATCCTGTATGCCCTGAGAAGCCTCAAGGGATCATTCAGAAGGTTCTTTTTATCTATAGCACGGACTACCTTGTTGTTTATATCTTTTAAACCGTTGAGAGGATCAACAATACCTGTTTCAGGTGACCAAGCTATAGCATTAAGATTGAAATCACGCTGTTTCAGATCATTGTTTATACTGTTTTGCAGATAGTTGAAATCAATATAATCCCTTTTGTTCAATACAACACGTAATGTCCTCTTCTTTTTTAAATCGATAAATGTACCATTAAATTCTGCTGCAAAACGAACTGCGGTCTTCCTGACATTACTCTTTAATACATAGTCCTTGTCCATGGATGTCTTGCCGAGTATCAGGTCCCGAACATATCCGCCGACAAGGTAAACTTCTGTACCTGAATTTTCAAAAATCCACTTATTTACCGGGTCGGAAAGTACTTTCTTGAACATATCCATAAGAGAAGATACATCATTACGAACTTATGATACAAGTAAGGTCTATATTAATAATGATTATGATGTTTAAAGAAAATGCATTAAAAACAATTAGTTGTTGCTGTAAGCAAGGATAAAAACACAATCTGAATGGTAGTCATTTGATCTGAATGTGAACGCATCATCAATAGCACATGGACTAAGGACAAAGTTATGCATGTATATGTCACCGTCCTGCATGTTTTCCTGTATAATGATTTTGTATTCCATACTACTAATATATATATCGTAATATGGTGACGTTTACTTTAGTGGGAAAGAAAGGGAATCAGCTTCTCAGTTCAGCGCTTATATTGTCCTGAAGCCTCTTGATGATCCTTGAATGCAGTTCGTCAACTTCCTTGTCAGTAAGGGTTTTTTCTGTAGAACGGTATTTAACAGAAAAGGCAAGGCTCTTTTTGTCTTTTGGTATGGGTTTGCCCTTGTATATATCAAAGAGGGTCACTGATTCTATAATATCCGAATCAACACCGAGTATCTCTTTTTTAACGGATGAAACTTCGATACTATCATCCAGTATTAATGCGGAGTCTCTTTCAATGTAAGGAAACTTCGGTAATGAGATAAAGGTGCTTGTCTGAGGAATGGCATTTAATATTTTATTAATATCATATATTTCAGCTATGGTTATATCACCGGTTATATCAAAGGCACCGGCTACCCCTGGATGTAATGCTCCTATCGATCCGACCTTTTCATCTGCAAGCAGAATCGAACATGATTTCCCGGGATGCAAATAGGGTTCAATGTCATCAGAAACGACTCTGAATGAAAAATCAGGCAGCTTTAAATCCGAGAATATGTTTTCGAAGACCCCCTTGAGATCAAAAAAACCATCATGCTTATTCTGCCATATAGATGTTTCCGAATCCTTATGGAAAACAGCACATAGCTGGATTTCTTCATCAGGTAATTTATTTGATGTTTTGAAAAAGACATTTGATATTTCAAAAAAACGGAGCATCTTTTCACCCCGGTTAATGTTCAGTATCACATTATTTAATAGCGAAGGGACAATGATGGTTCTCATTACAGATTCTTCTTTTCTAAGCGGATTTCTGACTGGAACAAAAGACCTTCTCCTGTCATCCTGCGGTAGATATATCTTATCAAGTGAATCCGGGTTCAGAAAACTGAAATTGATTACTTCCGAGTAACCAGACTTGATCATAGATGTCTTAAGACTTTTTGTCAGCTCCTGAGTTTTATGCTCCGGTGCGGGACTCATCTGCATTACAGGCATCGTAGCAGGAATATTATCATAACCATAAAGTCTTGCAACTTCTTCGGCAATATCCACGTCCATTGATACGTCTTCTCTGTAGCTTGGCGGAGTAACGATTAACTCTCCCTCTTCAGTTCTGTTTTGCTTAATTCCAAATCCGAGGTTGCGCATAGTTTTTTCGACAAATCCGTTTTCCAGCTCAACACCTATGAGTGAAGCGATTTTTTCAACTGATAACTGTATATTTTTCGGGACAAACGGGACAGGATATTTGTCTGTTGCATCTGTTATCTGTCCTCCGGCAAGTTCGGCTATGAGAAGGGCCGCTCTGTCCAGTGCAAAAATCACGGCCTCTTTATCAACTCCCCTTTCAAACCTGTATGAGGCCTCAGATGATAGACCCAATTTTTTTGAGGTCCTACGTACAGACGAGGGATTGAAATATGCGCTTTCAAGTAGTATATCAGTCGTTGAATCCGACACCTCTGTATTCTGTCCTCCCATGACACCTGCGATTGCTACTGGTTTTTCTGCATCCCATATCATCAGGGTATCATGTGAAAGCTCCCTGATCTCATCATCAAGGGTCGTGAATTTCTTTATATCTCCAGCCTGCTTTACATTGATCTTTTTACCTGCAAGCATATTGAGATCAAAAGCATGCATAGGCTGACCTGTTTCGAGCAGTATGTAATTGGTAATATCAATAATATTTGATGTTGATCTGATACCGCACGATTCAAGTCGTTTTACGAGCCATTCAGGAGATGGACCTGATTTGACATCATGTATGATCCTTGATGAATAACGAGGGCATAATTCAGGGGATTCAATCTCAATAGAAGGTGCCTCCCCTGCCCCGCCATGTATTTCAGCGGTAATTTCCTTGATCGGTAGTTCAAGGATCGCGGATATTTCCCGCGCTAATCCCCGAATACTTAGACAGTCAGGTCTGTTGGGTGTAACACCGATGTCATAAACCGTATCTAAATCGACTTCTTCAATTACTTCAACCTCAAAACCTGCCATTGTCAATGTATGTGCAAGATCAACGGGTGGTAAATTAAAGTCGACAAATTCTTTTAACCAGTTGTAAGATGCTTTCATAATTAAAACTGTTCCAAAAATCTCTTATCGTTCTCAGGAAATAATCTTACATCATCAATACCGTATTTAAGCATTGCTACACGTTCTATTCCCAGGCCGAATGCAAAACCAGTATATTTGCCGGGATCATATCCTGCTTTCTCATAAACATGGGGATTAATCATCCCTGCGCCAAGGATCTCTATCCATCCGGTGCTGCTGCATACATTGCACCCCTTACCTTTACAAATAACACATGATATATCTATTTCAGCGCTCGGTTCAGTAAAGGGGAAAAAACTCGGCCTTAGCCTTATGGATGTTTTAGGTCCGAATACACGTTGAATAACAAGCTCCAGCATTCCCTTAAGGTCGCTCATCCGGATGTTCTTATCAACCATAAAGCCTTCAAGCTGGTGAAACATCGGTATATGACTTACATCAGAGTCGCACCTGTATACTTTCCCTGGAGCTATGACTCGAAGTGGAGGTGCATTTTTTTCCATTACACGCACCTGGACCGATGAAGTATGGGTCCTCAGTACAACATCGTCATCAATAAAGAAGGTGTCCTGCATATCTCTTGCAGGATGGTCTTTGGGGAAATTCAGCGCTTCAAAATTATAAAAGTCATCCTCTATTTCAGGGCCCTCTTCAACGGTAAATCCGAGAGAAACGAAGATTGTTGTGATTTCATTAAGTACCCGGGTAACTGGATGCAGATGCCCGAATGGAACGAAACAGCCGGGGACTGTGACATCAATACGCTGTTTTTGAAGGGAATCGCTTAATTCAGAGGATTTAAATGAAGCTGCATGTTTTTTCAGCAGTTCATCTATATAGTTTTTAGTTTCATTGAGTACCTGACCGTATCGCGGCCTCTCTTCTTTTGAAACAGTGCCAAGGGATTTGAGCTTTCCGGTGAGTATGCCTTTTTTTCCTAAATACTTTACTTTAAGGTCGTTAATATCCTTAAGACTTCCTGCCTTTTCAATATCAGAAAGGGCAGCAGTCTTTATGGATTCAATTTCATTGAGCATTCCCTTTTTTGACCATTTCTACAAGATTAGTGAATGCCTGGGGGTCGTTATAAGCTAAATCTGCCAAGGCCTTTCTATTCAGCTGTATGTCCATGTTCTTAATCTTGTTCATGAATTGACTGTATGTCATACCTAATGCTCTTACTGCAGCATTGATCCTTATGATCCAGAGTGACCTGAAATTTCTCTTCTTCAGTCTTCTGTCACGATATGCATTTAAAAGTGCTCTGTCTACTGCCTGGGCAGCTACTCTGTACAGACGGCTCCTTGCACCAAAAAAGCCTTTTGCCCTTTTGAGGACTTTTTTCCTTCTTCTTCTTGTTTTAAAACCACCTCTTGCTCTTGGCATTTATATGTACCTCCTGAAATATCGATGTCTTAAATTGAACATAACATTATACAGTATATTGATAAATATTGGAATAGCGGCAATAAAAAGATAAATGTTTTAAAAAAAGCCCTTCCATCAGGAGGGTGGTATAATAAAGATGTAACGACCAGCAGCAGGTTAATTAATGTAAACCTATTGAGTCACTATCCTGATATGCATCAGCTCCATGTAAGCTATGTAGACTGTTTGGGTCGTTTGCAATGTCTTTACGCAGTTTAAATCCATCAGTTAGCTGTTTAAGTCTCTGGGCCATATCGTCCAGGTTTTGTATGGATTCAGTGGTATGCTGCACTGAGTCACCTGTCTGTTTTGTTGTGTCGGCAACAGATTCGAGATTAAGTGCTATTTCTTCTCCTGTTGATGATTGTTCTTCAGCAGCAGTTGCTATCTGCTGGACCATATCTGTAACACTCTGTATTGAGGTAACTATCTGCTCTAATGATTCTCCCGCCTGGTTCCCCATCTCTACACCCTTCTCTACCTCAGTTGTTCCGTCCTGCATGACTTCTACTGCCTTGTTCGTATCTTCCTGAATCCCTTTTATCATATCTCCAATTTCTTTCGTGGCAGATGTCGTCCTCTCAGCAAGTTTTCTGACCTCGTCCGCTACGACTGCAAAACCTCTTCCCTGCTCTCCGGCCCTTGCAGCCTCTATGGCCGCGTTTAAAGCAAGAAGATTGGTCTGAGAAGCTATATCGTTAATGACCTCAACTATTGCTCCAATCTGTTCGGACCTCTTGCCCAGTGCTTGTATACTACTGGCGGACTCATTTACTGTTTCTGATATTTTACCCATACCGCTTATTGTCTGATTTACTACCTCTCCGCCCTTTATTGCAAGCACGGTGGCTTCTTTAGCGGATTCAGCAGCTTGAGTAGTGTTTCTCGCAACCTCAACAAATGATGAATTCAATTCTTCCATTGCTGATGCAGCGTGTGTAGTCTTTTCTGTCTGGACCATGGAATTCTCGGCAATCTCCCGGGAAATAGTAGAGAGGTCCTTTGATGACAAGGCTACGTTGGCAGAGCCTTCTGCAATTTTACACATAATGTCATCAAGTTTGTAATTAGTAACATTAAATGTTTTTGATAATACACCAATTTCATCTTCTGATTTAACATCTATTTCCTGAGTAAGGTCACCTCCGGCAAGGCCATTAAAAGCATTTAATAATAGTTTGAGAGGCCTGTTGATGGAACGGACAACATAATTGATTCCGAGAATAAGAAGTATCAGTGTAATGAGAATACTTACAGATATTATCTTGATACTCTTGCTTACTACTTTTGATAATAGAGTAGAGTTGTACCCAACTTTAAGATGACCGATAATACTGCCTTCTTCATCTTTAACAGTGCCATCAAAGATTAAAATCGATGATGTGTCCTCAGGAATGAGGGAATTAGTGGTCACGGGTTTATTCTGCTCATCATAAAAAACGGCAAAATTTACTTCAGGGTCTGTTAGTATCTGTTTAACAAAATCATCAAGTCCGAGGAAATCGTAATTTGTGTAATGATGTGTAGCAATTTTGGACATGAACCCTGCCATTGCATTCCCTTTGGAGTCAATCAGTGAGCGAACAGACTCTTTATTGCTCATGGTCATCAATATTCCGAGACTGCTTAGCATGATTATTGCCAGAAAGAGAATAGGGACAAGAATTTTTTTGTTGATAGTATTGAGCTTCAATAAGTTCATTATGTTTGCATTCCTTTTTTACAGGGACGGCCCCGTGTCCGTCCCTGTTTTAGCCTACGTGCAGTATTAATATTCGAAAGCAAATCCCTTGTCTACTCCTGCTTTACCCAGCATCTCAAGGGTGTGGTTGAAATCTTTCTTTGAGGTTTTGATATATCCCATGATTTTCATTTGCTCGCGGACTTTTGCAGCACTATCAGAAGTATCCTGCATCAGGCCTACTAATGCTTCCGAAAGTTTTGCGGAAAAACCGGATTCTAACTGTTTTGAAACAATTAAAGTTCCGTTGGGATTTTCTCCTGTGTCATTACCTATAATTTCAATTCCGGGATACTTACTCTTCATTTTGTCCCAAACCCTGTTCTTTACAACCGCTATGTCTGCGGCTCCTCTTGCCAGTGCGTCAATGGCTGCACCGTGAGAAGCGGCCTTCATCATTTTACCGGCTGTTTTATGTCCTCCTATTGAACGGAAATAAAATTCACCGGATGAAGCAAGTGAACAGAAAATTACCTTTTTCCCTTTGAAATAATCAGAAGATCCTGAATATTTTGGGGAACCTTTCGGTGCTACGACAACCGCCCAGTAGGTACTGGTCCCGTCTTTTGAAAGAGGCCTTGCGATTGGATATGAGACATCTTTAATGATCATGCTGCCTGCAACGCCGGAACCGCTGAACATGGCATCAGCTTTGCCATCAGCAAACATTTTGGCAGCTGCTGTATAGCTTGGTGTCCCTACAAATGAGACATTGATACCCTTTGCCTTTAAATAGGGTACCAGTGGTTTATATTTTGCTGCAGCTCCTTTTTTGTCCTGCATAATCGCTATTTTTAGTTTTTCAGCCTGAGAAAGACCAAATGTGAAACATATTGTAATTGCTGCCAGAAGGATAATGCTGAAAAGCCTTTTTACTTTCATGAATTTCTCCTTAATATAGAAAAGTATAATTAATTAACTTGTACTAGTGTTTTTTTCTGTTCTGTACCTCTCCTTCCCTAAATTATTATCAGTAATAACCTTAGCTATTTATGATAGTTAATATATCGGTACTATAGGGAAATATCTTAAATGTAATCATGATAATCCCTATAAGAGAGATTGTTGTTACTAGCTGTAGCTATCGGAATAATAATTGAAGTGGATGTATTTTTATATCTTGTAGATTCTTTTTAAATGCCTAGGTTATATGCTTAGTTTTACACTCGGGGTTATCGTTGCTTTTAATTTGCTTCATTTTGAAAAAGAGATCAACAACTTCCGGATCAAAATGGGTCCCTGAAAGAGATCTAATATGCTTAAGTACTTTTTCTATGGGCCAGGCAGGACGATACGGCCTGTCTGAGCATAATGCGTCCCAGACATCAACAATAGCAAAGATACGTGCAGATAATGGTATTTGATCACCTTCCAGACCTGAAGGATATCCTGTTCCGTCCCATTTTTCGTGATGATAATAAGGAATGTCCAGGGCAGGTCTGAGAAAGCTGATGGGCGAAATAATTTCAAAAGCAATTGTAGTATGATGCTTCATTTGTTCAAATTCCTCTACAGTAAGTTTTCCCGGCTTAAGAAGGATACTATCCGGTACTCCCAATTTTCCTATATCATGCAGAAGCGCCCCGCGCCTGATATGTGCAAGCTCTTCGTTAATTATTCCCATTTCTCGTGCAATATCGATTGTCAGCATTGTAACACGCTGGGAGTGACCTTCAGTTTCTTTATCGCGATAATCCAGGGCCCGTGACCAGCCCTCAATCGTCGTGTTATATGCTGTTATGAGTTCTTCATTTTTACGATGGAGATTGTCAAACATTGAGGCATTGTCTATTGCTATAGCGGCCTGTCCTGCAAGTGTTTCCAAAAATTCCATCCATTCTGTATCGAATTCCAGAGGAGAACGTTGAAAGACTTCAAGTACTCCCATGACTTTTCCTTTAACAACTAAAGGAATAGCTATATATGATTCAAATTCTTCTGCCATTACCAGCTCATTAAGCTTTGAGCCATGCTCAGAGTTTTTGAGGTCCTTGATTATTAATGTCTGATGATCGTTTGCTGCTCGTCCTGCATAACCTTCGCCAAGCCGCAGGGAAGAATTTTTTATTATACTGGTCCTGAAGCCCTTTCCTGAGGAGTATTCAAGAAAATGATTGTATGAACTAAATTCAAGTATGCTGGCTGCGTCGATATGGAGCCGATTTATGACTTGCTCAAGTATCACGTTGAGAGTGATTTTGATATCAGGACTTGATGCGATTGATTGGTCAATTGTCCTCAATGAACTTATATGATCAAGCTGTTTACGTGTCATGATTTCAGCTTTTTTACGTTCGACTATTTCTTGATTACGTGAAATAAGGGCCTTTTCAAGATCAACAATCATCTTATTAAATGAAGTCGAAAGTGCTCCCAGTTCATCATTTGACCTAACGTTTGCTCTTCTCGACAAAACTCCATTGGAAACATTTTTTGTTATGCCTATTAATTCGTCAATAGGGACAGTTATGGATTTATTTATCAGCGTAAAATGAATAAGCATGAATAATAGAGCAAATAATAATGAAAGCAGTATGGAATATTGAACTCTATTTGATTTATTCTCAAGCTGAGTTCTTATGTTGATTGCAATTGATTTCAGGTCTTCAATAAGAATTTCTGTTGATGTTATGATTGATCCGTATAGGATCATCAGTTCATCATTATCTTCGAAATCGAGATATTGATTTTCAATAATGGGTTTAACTCCTGTCTTGATCTTCTTCCATTTAGGATCTATTTCCTTTGTCAGTAAGTTGATGACTTCAGGCTCTTCTGCTGTTCTGATAAGCTCTGCCATTATTGCATCAAAGCCACTAATTCCCTGCTCTGCAATCCGTATTGAGTCGGGGGTGCCCTCATTCAATATCACTTCGTTTATTCCTCTGAGTAAGGTTTGCAGACTGATTTCCTGGTGGTCCAGCTTATGAAGAATACTTGCCCTGTGTGACATGGCTCTGTAACCCAGGACGAGAATAACGCTGATGTAGATAAACAGCAAGAGCATTACAAGTGATGATGATATAAGCTTGTTCCTGACTGTCATTTGAATAACTCCTTTTAAACGCAAATGTACCGCTACAATCGTTACTACTTTTTCGGCACAAACTATGCAAAAGCTTTAATCGCAGCGACTTGATCGGAAGCAACGAATTCATTCAATATCTTTTTATCGCTTTTTTCTACCTTGAAAAATGATATGGTCTTTTGAAACTGGTCAGCCTGAGATGCAAGTTCTTCTGCTGTAGATGCCATTTCTTCAGAAGCCCCTACATTCTGCTGTATTACAACTTCCAGTTGTTGAATTGCTTTGTTTATCTGATCAGTTCCACTGCTCTGCTCATTGTTTGCACAGTTTATTTCCTGTACAAGTTCAGTAGTTTTCTGAATATCAGGCAGGAGCTTTGCAAGCACTTCTTCCGCTTTTCCTGCTATCTCAACACTTGATGATGAGAGTTCACCGATTTCGCCGGCAGCATTGTGGCTTCTTTCAGAGAGTTTTCTTACTTCTGCAGCGACTACCGCAAAGCCTTTTCCGTGTTCACCCGCCCTTGCGGCCTCTATTGCAGCGTTTAAAGCAAGCAGGTTTGTCTGTCTTGCTATTTCCTCAATTATCGTAATCTTTGCAGCAATTTCTTTCATTTTATTGATAGCTATTAAAACAGCCTCTTCGCTCTCCTTAGCATACGCGGAAGCTTTAAGGGCTATTTCTTCTGTATGTTTCGCGTTATCGAAGTTTTGCAATATACTTGAAGTCATCTGTTCAATGGATGCCGATGCCTCTTCAGCAGAAGCAGCCTGCTCTGTGGCCCCCTCTGACACCTGTTCTGAATTGGCACTCATTTGCTTGCTTTTTGAGGTAACATTGTTCGACACTGAATTCACTTCTACCAGAACATCCCTTAATTTTAATGTCATGTTCCTCATGGCATCAAGAAGTGCTCCTATTTCGTCTTCGCTGTCCACTTTAATATCTACGGTCATATCACCCTCAGCAAGCATGCCGGTTACACTGACCGCTGTATTTAATCGACGGTTGATTGAACGTACAATAATGCTTATTCCAAATGAAAGAAGCAGTATGGCAATGATAATACTTACTGAAGTGATTATCATATTTTTACTTAAGCTCTTTGAAAGGACATAGGTGTTGTACCCTATTTTGAGATGTCCTAAAGAATTGCCTTCTTCATCCAGTATGTCGCGATCAAAGACCATTAGAGAGGAAACATCTTCCGGTAAAACAGTATCTTTCTGGATCGGTTTGTTTTCTTCATCAAAGAAAGCGGCAAAATTGACTCCAGGGTCTTTTGATATCTCTGTAATAAAATCCTCGAGCGCCATGAAATCAAAATTAGTGTAATATTGAACACTGATTTTACCCATGAAGTCAGCCACTGTATTACCCTTGGAATTCATCATGGACTGCAATGAATCATTACTGTTTTTGGACAGGACTGTCCCAAATGTTATGAACATAATTACAGTCAATGCTATGGTTGGCAGTAGGATTTTCTTTTTGATGCTGTTAAGTTTTAATAGTTTCATCTGGTTGTCCCTTTACTTCTATTAATATCGACATGTTCATATGCATGTCGTCCTTGCCGTGTTAGATCATATTTGATTATTTCTCTTTTAGTAACTATGTAGCGGTTGTAGTACTTTCCTCCAGCCAGAGATCAACAGTATTGGTTTCACTGGTGTCTTCTATGTCATGTGATTTAAATCCGCTTATTAAATCATGCAGCTGATAGACCAGAACATACAGTTCCTGTGTTGATTCTGCTGCATCTTTTACTGCATTATCGGTGTTCTCTGTTTTAGTAACTACAGACTCAAGGGTCGCGGCAATTTCTTCTCCGGTTGTTGCCTGCTCTTCTGCTGCTGTGGCAATATGGCTTATCATTTCCGTGACGCTCTGTATGGACGCTACAATCTGTTTCAGGGCCTCACCTGCTTCTTTTGCCAGATTCACACCCTCTTCTACTTCCTTTGTTCCAGCCTGCATTGATTCCACAGCTTCTGCTGTATCGTTCTGAATGCCCTTTATCATATTCCCTATCTCATTGGTTGCTGACGCGGTCTTTTCTGCCAGCTCCCTTACCTCGTCAGCAACTACTGCGAATCCCCTGCCCTGATCTCCTGCCCGTGCCGCTTCAATCGCTGCGTTTAATGCAAGGAGATTTGTCTGGGCCGCAATATCATCGATGACTTTTACAATATTACCTACCTGCTCGGAACTCTCTCCCAAAGCCTCAATTTTTTCTGCTGACCTGTTGACTGTCCCTGATATCTTTTCTATACCGCTAATAGTTCCGGACACTATTTCACCGCCCTTTATTGCAAGACCTGCTGCTTCTTTTGCAGATAAAGTTGCATCTGAGCTGTTTTTTGCCACATCTTCAAACGAAGTACTTAGCATTCCTATTGCCGAAGCCACCTGGCTGGTCGCCTTTGACTGCTCGCCTGTATTGTTTATTATCGCTGAAGTCGATTCTGAGAGTTGCTCAGAACTTACAGTAAGTGTCCTGGAAAAGCGCTTTATATTAAGAACCAGGCTATTCAGTTTTTCTGTGGCCTTATTGAAATTATTTGCAAGAGAGCCGAATTCATCTTTTCTGGATGAATTCAGGACAACACTTAAGTCGCCATCAGCATATTTATTTGCCATAACGCCGAGTTCTTTTATAGGTCGGCTTATGCATCTGTAAATATCAAACAATAGTCCTGATATCATTAACATAACTAAGACAGCAACTGTGTTCACAATGTCATGTGTTCTCGCGGCAGTCGTACCGGCTACTGACGCTGTTTTTAAAGCGATCATATTCACTGCTTCATATAGCTCCCTGGCCTCTGTAGACAATTTGCCGTATTCAAGCATGGCAGCATCATCTTCCACACTAATATATGGATTGGATTTAACAAAGGATTGAGTGCCTTCCTTGACAATTTTCCACTTAGGTTGAATCTCCAGAGTCAGTGCTTTCTTTAATTCCGGGTCGCTGATACTGGTGCTTAAATTATTACTGATTTTATCAAAAGCATTAAGGTGCGTTTCTATCAGTTCAATTGATATTGGCTCACCTTCATCAATGATAAATTCATTAATGCCCCTCAAAATTCCCTGAAGTCGCATGGTCCCATCTTTAAAGAGATATGCGTCAGTGGTTCTGAGCATAACTGATTTGTTTCCATACCAGTTAGCGACTACAAGTATTGCAATCAATGTCAGGAATATTGCCGATGACGCAATGATCCTTGTCTTTATTGTCAAACCTGAAACTCCTCCAATACTGTATTCCAGATCTTATTTCATTTAACCTGCTTTAAATCAATGTTCTACTGTATATCCTTTTTCTTTCCAGGTAGCAAAACCTTCTCTCATCCACATGACATTTTTATGACCTGCTTCAACAGCGGCCTTAGAAGCGTAATATGATTTCCAGCCGTTTGGTCCATCACTATGGAAAATAATTTTCACGCTTTTGTCTGCTGGTAATTTAGACATATTGAATTCACCTGTACGCTTGCTGGGGTCTCCCTTACTTAGCCATTTGTATGGAAGAGAGGCTGCTCCCGGAATATGTCCTTTACCAAAATTCAGGGCCTTTCTCATATCAAAGACTTTTACATTGGTTTGATTAACAAGTGGTTTTGCATCTGATGCGGATACTATTGTGACACCTGAGGGAGGATCTGTGGGTGTTGGGACCTTCCCTGCCAGTGTAAGACTTGACATACCCACAATAAAAACCACTACAAGCATTAATAAAGCATATTTTCTCATTTTTAATTCTCCTTTTTTAGTCAGCCATCTATCAGTCCTTTTCAGGCCTGATAGATGGCCGGAATATTTATAAGATTATCTTATCCCAGGTTAATGTTCTCACCCTGTCCAGTGTTTTTGAAATGTCCTGCAGAAGCTTGACCTTTAGAAGATTCCTCATTTCTAAGTTTGAAACCACTCACCAGCTGGTTCTGTTGCTGTGCAAGGTTATCCAGGTTGCGGGTTGATTCTGACGCGTTCTGCAATGTATCTGATGTCTGCTTTATTGTTTCTGCAACAGACTCGAGGTTTGCGGCTATTTCCTCGCCGGTTACGGACTGTTCTTCAGCTGCAGTTGCGACATGGCTTACCTGATCGGTAACGCTCCGAATTGATGACACTATTTGCTTAAGTGCTTCTCCAGCCTGGTTTCCCTTTTTCACTCCTTCTTCCACCTCTTTAGTCCCTTCCTGCATAGATTCCACTGCTTTATTCGTATCATCCTGTATACCCTTGATCATTCCACCTATCTCACTTGTTGCCGAGGTAGTTCTCTCTGCAAGTTTTCTGACTTCATCAGCGACAACGGCAAAGCCCCTGCCCTGTTCTCCTGCCCTTGCGGCCTCAATTGCCGCGTTTAAGGCCAGCAGGTTTGTCTGTGAGGCGATATCATTAATAACATCTACAATCTCTCCAATCTGTTCTGATCTGCTGCCAAGCGCCTGTATTGTAGTTGCTGACTCATTGACGGATTCTGATATCCTGCTCATACCGCTTATTGTTTCGCTTACGACTTCACCGCCTTTTACAGCAATCTCCGATGCCTCTTTAGCGGAGTCAGCTGCCAGGGATGTATTTTTCGCCACTTCAACAAAAGAGGTATTCAGTTCTTCCATCGCTGATGCCGCGTGAGTGGTCTTTTCAGTCTGAATCCTGGAATTGCCCTCTATTTCCTGTGCTAGTGAAGAGAGGGAGCTGGATGAATGTGCGATATCTCTGGAGCCTTCTGATAGTCTGCTGATCATTTTACTGAGTTTTTGATTTGTCTTATTGAAAGAGCTGTTCAAATGACCGATCTCATCTTCTGTCTTTACCTCTGTTTCAAGAGACAGGTCTCCTTCAGACTGCTTTTTGAAGAGTTTGTTTAAAAGCTTTAAAGGAGTAACAATACGCTTCACAACAAAGTGTATTCCTATTGAAAGCGCTATAACAGAAATCAGAATGCTCATGAAGACAAGAAAAACAGATGAGTTTATATTCTCATCAAGCATCGTGGTGTTATATCCAAATCTCAGGTGACCATGGAGAGTATCCCCGTCTCTGATTTCATGCTCAAAGAGCATAAGAGATGAAATGTCTTCAGGTTCGACCGACTCTTTTGTAACTACTCTTTTTTGATCATCATAAAAAACGAAGAATTCTACTTCAGGGTCTGCTGCCATGTGCTTTACGATATTTTCCAGCCCCATGTAGTCGAAATTCTCATATTGAGCAATGGATATTTTTCCTGTAAATTCCGCTGTCTCATGACCTTTATGCTCCATAAGTTCAACAATGGAAGTTTTGTTCTTATTGGTCATAAAGATCCCGAGAGTGGTTAGAATGACAACAACTAACGTAATGATTGGTATAAGAATCTTTTTTGAGATAGTGTTAAACATGTCTAAATTCACATTGATCATCCTTTTTTAAAATGGGACGGACTTTACGTCCGTCCTTTATATAGTTTAAATACTAGAACTGAAAATCAAATCCTGAATCTACTCCGGCATTATCCAATAGTTGCAGTGTATGGCTGAAATTTTGCTTTGTAGTCTTGATGAATCCCATTATCTTCATCTTTTCGCGGACGTCGGATGCACTTTGAGAACCGTCCTGCATTAAGCCAATCAGGGCGCTTGAGACCTTGCCGGAGAGTGCAGGATCAAGTGACTTTGCGACAATTAAAGAATTGTTAGGGTTTTCACCTGTATCATTTCCAACTACTGCAAGATCGGGATATTTGCTTTTCATCTTGTCCCAGACTCTGTTCTTTACTACAGCGAAATCAGCGCTTCCTCTTGCAAGTGCATCAATAGCAGCACCATGAGAAGCTGCTTTCATCATTTTCGATGCTGTCTTGTTCCCGCCGATAGAATGGAAGTAAACTTCACCTGATGAAGCAAGTGCAGCATAAATTACTCTTTTGCCTTTGAAGTAATCTGCCGAACCCGTATATTTAGGAGAACCCTTTTTTGCCAATACAACAGCCCAGTAAGTGCTGGTGCCGTCTTTTGCAAGAGGACGTACTATTGGATATGAAACATCTTTGATTATCATGCTTCCTGCAACGCCGGAACCGCTGAACATTGCATCAACCTTACCGCTTGCAAACATTTTTGCAGCTGCCGTATAGTTCGGAGTGCCTACAAAACTCACATCAATGCCCTTTGTCTTGAGATAAGGGACCAGGGGTTTATATTTAGCTGCTGCACCTTTTTTGTCCTGCATGATCGCTATCTTGAGTTGTTCAGCGCTTGCAAGTCCGAGAGTGAAACAGATTGTCAATGCTACTAAAAGAATTGAGACAAATACTTTTTTTGCTTTCATTACCTTCTCCTTTTAAATGTTGTACTCGTTCATTGCCATGTTAATGAATACTCTTGATTTTCAACCTCCTTTTTAATAAAAATGCCTTACTCATTAAAACCAAACGGTAAATTATTTATCGGAACTTCAGATGATTTGCTAAATAGGAGGATTTCTGTGAAAAAATTAGCGCATAATACTACATAGACATAGTATATTCCCCTATATTTGTAATGGGGTAATTGGTATTTGAGGGGTGAATAGAGTAAAAAAAGGCCTCGAATAGATCGAAGCCCTTTTGGAATTGCCGCTAATTGATTTACTTAATAAGGAAGCATTTTCTTGACTGCGTCCAGGTTTGTCTTGTCAACCAGGCCGCTTTTTCTGAGCAATTTTGTCCTCTTGGAGGACATATGGGTCAGTAAATGACTCATATATGCTTTACCTCTTTTATATTTACCTGTACCGGTTTTCTTGAATCTCTTTGCTGCGCCTCTATGTGTTTTAATCTTTGGCATTATAAATTAAATCCTCCTCTATTTCGGTGCAAGAACCATAATCATACGATAGCCTTCCATTTTCGGGAATTGCTCAACATTGGAAACTTCTTCCAGGTCACTTACTACACGGTCAAATACTCTCTTGCCAAGGGATTTATGTACAATCTCTCTCCCTCTGAATTGCATTGATATTTTGACTTTGTTCCCTTGTTCAAGAAACTTCCTGCCATTCTTCAATTTGAAAAGCAGATCATGTTCACTGATTTGCGGTCTTACCTTCACTTCCTTTAAAGTTGTTGTTTTCTGTTTTGCAGTACTTTTTTTAGCCAGTTCATAACGGTATTTACCGTAATCCATTATTTTACAGACAGGTGGGTTTGCTGTAGGGGATACTTCAACAAGATCAAGCTCTTTATCCACAGCGGCCTTTCTTGCCCTGTGTATGTCCATGATACCCAGCTGTTCACCTTCGTCGTCTATTACTCTAACTTCTTTTGCCCTGATCCACCTGTTTATTCTTAATCCTCTACTTATAATTACCTCCTGGCTATAATTTCATCTTTAAGAAATGATATAAGTTCATCTAAAGACTTCTCGCCAACATTGTCACCGTTTCTCTTTCTTACTGTCACGGTGTTGTTTTCCATTTCTTTGTCACCTATTATACACATATACGGGGTTTTTAGAATAGTTGTTTTTCTAATCTTATTTCCAATTTTATTATTTTGGTCATATATGTCGGCCCGAACCCCTTCATTTACTAATGATCCTAATAGATTCTTTGCATATTCTACATGATTATCTGAAATAGTCAACAGTGAGATCTGAACAGGTGCAAGCCATAAAGGGAAAATTCCTGCATAGTGCTCTACAAGTACCCCGAAAAATCTCTCGAGGGAACCCATAAGTGCTCGGTGAATCATTATAGGTCTGCGGTCATTGCTTTCAGAATCCCTGTAATTAACATCAAGGCGCTCCGGTATATTGAAATCCACCTGTATGGTGCTGCACTGCCATTGTCTGCCGAGTGAATCCCTGACCTTTATGTCTATCTTTGGTCCGTAAAAGACCCCTTCTCCCGGGTCGATTTCAAACTTAAGGTCCTTTTGGGTAAGTGCCTTTTCGAGTGCACTTGTGGCCTTTTCCCAGTCTTCGTCGCTTCCCACAGATTTATCAGGTCTTGTTGAGAGATAAATATCATATTCCGCAAAACCAAATGTCTCCAGGATAAACAGTGTAAAGTCCAGTACACGTAATACTTCCCCATCTATCTGTTCTTCACTGCAGAATATATGAGCATCGTCCTGCGTAAAGCCCCTGACTCTCAATAGTCCGTGCAGAACACCGGAACGTTCATAGCGGTATACAGTACCGAGTTCAGCATACCGGATAGGCAAGTCCCTGAAGCTCCGCAAATGACTTTTGAATATTGATACATGAAAAGGACAGTTCATCGGCTTGATTTCATATTCAAGGTTATCGATTTCCATGGGTGAATACATATTCTCCTTGTAGAAGTCCAGATGGCCTGTTTTTTTCCATAGGTCCAGTTTTGCCATATGAGGTGTATAGAGAATCTGATATCCGGCCTTATGGTGTTCATTCATCCAGAAATTTTCTATTTCCCGTCTTATTGCTGCCCCTCTCGGGTGCCACATTACGAGTCCTGGTCCAATATCTTCATTCATACTGAAAAGGTCGAGTTCCTTACCTAGACGCCTGTGATCTCTTTTCTTTACTTCTTCAAGAAAGTTGAGATGTTCCTTGAGCTGGTCCTTGGTAGTAAAAGCAGTACCATAAATACGCTGGAGCATTTTGTTCTTTTCATCACCGCGCCAGTAAGCGCCAGCTACAGAGAGGAGCTTGAATGCCTTGACCCTGTGTGTCTTTTCAAGATGAGGCCCGCGGCAAAGGTCTATAAAATTTCCTTCTTCATATATAGTGACTGTTTCATCTTCAATTTCATTAATTAGTTCGACCTTGTATATTTCTCCCATATCCTGAAATAGCTTTAATGCTTCATCTTTCGGGAGCTCTTTTTTTATGAAGGGTTTCTTTGTCTTTATGATTTCCTTCATCTTTTTTTCAATTGCCGGAAGGTCTTCCATGGTAATTGAGTGGTCGCAATCCAGGTCATAATAGAACCCGTCCGCGATCGCCGGTCCGATTGCCAGTTTTGTGTTAGGATAAAGTTCTTTTATGGCATGGGCCATAATATGTGAAGTACTATGGCGGTATATTTCAAGAGACTCTTTTTCTTCTTTCGATAATTCTAAAATACTAAACCTCCAATAAGTTAAGTTGGAACCACTAAACACTTAACTTTATTATGGTAGGCGCGGGCGGTTTCGAACCGCCGACCTCTTCCGTGTCAGGGAAGCGCTCTCCCACTGAGCTACGCGCCTTTTTTTAGAGACGACATATTCTTAAACAAGTATGTATGACATTGAAAATATTAAAGAAATATAGCTTCTTTGTCAAGAGACAGTGTAAATAATTACAACTAATTGAAAAAAATCCAATAGTTATTTGATTGGAACAGGAGTACCTTTCCGCGCCTTGCTGACAAGGGGGTTTTTAGCGCCGGAGCCTCTAAAGTTTGAATAGTAAAGGTTTTGTATATTATTACCCTGAATAAAAAACAATCTTCTTTCAATCAACAGGCCGGCCATCATTGAAATTGCCGCAACCATACTTAGTACATTATTAAGAGTATTCAGGAAACCGGACAGAATAATACCCCAGAGAATTAAGGGGAGTAAAAAAGCGAAAACCATTACCATTGTCCTGGCTCTCCCTAAACATTGTTCTGAAGAAGGGTGATAATACTCTTTTGTATTGTAATGACTATACGATGTTCCCATGTCCATAAGTTTTATGTTCGGATCATTAATTCCAACAGCGTTTTTGATATTAACTGAAACATATGCTGAAGAATTAAATTTGTAAGAAAGAAATTTCATTATCAGTGAGAATGCGCCAAGAGTGATAAGAATATACGCGATACTGGATGTTAACGTTATGTCAGGATTATTAAACTGTAATATCGAAAAACCTGCTCCAAGCCCGGATGTAACTCCCAGAATGGTAAAATTTGCGGGTGTGAAGGAATTTGACCATTCTCTTATGAATCTGACCGATGCGTAAACCATTGACGACGATATGAAAAATCCTATACCCGAAATTACTCCGACAATTCCTGCTGCCAGGCGAAGAGAGCTATGCATTCCCAGATAAAAGAACGCAAGATATAGAATTGTGCAGCCGGATGCCAGTGAGAGTGTCAAGACTTCTCTTGAGAGCCATGAATTTTTCAGCATGAGTATCGCGCGCCATCCCCTCTGGGGGTTTCCCAGGTGTGATGTACTGGCGATGACCCCGGCTGCCTGAAATACGATTGAAGCACTACAGCTTGAGATAATATAAC
>PJEL010001402.1_pt1 | contig 24608 bp, 22 predicted proteins | sample 1853271 | NCBI WGS metagenome assembly PJEL01 (sample SAMN08108733, study PRJNA415343) | Invertebrate metagenome, whole genome shotgun sequencing project. | host: Globobulimina | place: Sweden: Gullmar Fjord | collected 2015-08
TCATTTACAACATAATCATGGCCTGTAGGGGCTGGTGTTACAGAGGTAATGCTGTGAGGCACTACATTTGTTTTCACGCCTACGTCTCTACTCCTTACGTTCGCATAAAGATACCCGTCGTCAGTCATTGTTACGTCTTGCGCGAGTTCGAAAATTATACCTCCCGTGCTCACAAAAGTGTTTGTAGCTGCCAGATATTGAGTTCCAGAAGCACCAACCAATCTTACAAAAGTAGATGATCCAAAAGCTGTGAACCTTGCAGGAACACCCATTCTGTTTGCCACATTATCAAGTAAGGTACCAGTAGCAAATTCAGGAAAAAGTTGACCTTCTACGTTGGCGATGTCTCCTAGAGCCTTCTGCCCAACTTTTGCCATTCCATAAAATATCGCATTTACGGCTGAGTTGTCAGTGACTTTTGTCACTTTATCCTGTTTATCATAAAATATCTCAGTGATGAGCTCTTTTAATCTTTCTATGGTTAAAACTTTAGTTTCCATTTACGCTTAATGTTCTTTTTTGTTCTTCTCCCGATTGTATGGAAATATTTAAATCTAATCTTATCGAATCTTGATCAAAAGTGGTATCCGTTATTTGGATCTGCTTAACGATATCATCTGTAGAAAAGGTTTGATATATCTGCCTTATTATAGATGGCAGAGATATGGTTTTAAAGGTCATTCCCACCACTAAAGATTTATCCACCCCGTAACCTGGAAATTCAGGATTATCATTCTTCTCTAACCCGGTTAAAGTGGCTAAAGTCTGGTCCAGTGTATCGTCAAAACCTAATATATTTAAATCATCGTCCACAAATTCTAGGTGTGTGGCGATGTCTTTTCCTTTTATTTTATCCCCTTCAGGGTTATCCACCACGCTATCTATAAAAAATTTTGAATTATTTTTAAAGGTGACATTTATAACCAGCCCCCCTTCAGGAGTGTAATCTTCTTGAATTATAGAGTTTGTCAAGGCTGTATCTACCCAGTCGGTGTCCCTGTCAGTAGACCCCAATCTCGTCATGGCTTCTTCTATAGTTTCATTATACCCGAGAGATGTCTCTACAGTTACATTTGTTGTAAAAGATTCTTTACTTACGGCGCTCCGGGCATATTTGGAAAAATTACCAATGGTTTCTAATTTTACTTTGATCTCGTCTGCGAAATCCATTAATTCCCAAAAATCAACAGTTTGAAATCTTTCACTGTTTAAATCAAACAGCCCTATAACCTGGTCAGCTTCTTCTAATAGCGTTTTATATTCTGCAAAAGCATCTCGATCCATAGTGTCGACCAACCCTGAATAATAATTGATCAGTGCTTGAGACTGGTCGGTTATGAAGGCTGTGAACCTTCTAAAGTAGTCCTCTATGTCAAATCCCGTTATTTTTAAAAAAATATCATACATAATTAAGATGTACCTATTATAGATGAAGATACCCGAGTTATCACTTTTGGCAGTGACTTAGTTATTCTAGCAGATAAAGAGTTTACACCTTTTTGCAAAGTATTCGCCCTTACGATAGACCTTAATGATTTTTTACTCCTGACTGTATTATCTATTGTTGCAACAGCCTTTAGTGAGACATTATAGTTCCATATCATATTGGAGCTATCCCTACTTTGTGTGAAACTTTTATCCACTACCTCAACTACATAGTTGTCATTAAATGCAAAGTTATAAAAATATAATCTTGTAGGTTTCCCTTTTTGATCCACTGCTTTGGAACCTTCCAATATATTCTGAAAGACTTTTGTAGTTCCGTATCCGGTTTTAATGGTAGGCCCTTGAAAATCACCCCGAGCTAAGCCTAAACCTCCTCTAAAACTCTTAAAATCGACTATCCTGTCTCTGATTAGTATTTTTAGGTTTCTTCCAAAATCTCCTGTTAAGGTAATGTCTTTAGGTACAAATGAATCAGTTTTTAAACTGACAACTCCCCTGTTAACTTTTTTTATGTTAGTGATTTCAGGCTCTCTGATTTCAATATTTTTAGGTGTTATAGGGAGCGAGAAAAACTCTAAGGTATTGTCCGACGAATCCACTAACTCGAAAGCAATAATATACAATTCAAAATCATCAGGATACAAGGCGTTTAAGCCTGATTGTCCCAGTATGTTGATTAAGCTGTTTTGCTTCGCTAAAGAGTTCGTTAAGGCCATTATAAATTTTTTATAAAAATACTAAAAAAATACTACTCTGTAAATGTTTTTTCTGATTTGATGCCGCCATAATCAGCCATGCTCTCTGTTAACCAATCACCTAAATCAGCTTTTAATTTAGCGCCTCCATCGTTTGCTACAGGAACCCAAGCAGCTATAACAGCTTGTAGTTCTTCTAATCTGTCCCTATCAACTTCTAGCTGCTCTTGAGTTGTAGTGCCTTTCAACACGGGCTCAAGCTCTGCCTCTGTATCCCCTAAATTGATAGTCCCTTCGGTTGAATTAATATCTACATTGTTTTTAGTCGTAATACCCAGGGTATCGAGAATGTTTAAAACGGCGGTTTGTACCTCCATTTGGAAGCTTCCTTTGATGTGAGCGATAAAAGCTCCTGTAAGGGCGCTATTACCTACATTCAGGTATAGATTTCCACCCGTCTCAGCTTTTCCGGTGGCGTTTATGAATACGTTTCCGTCTTTTCCTGTACCGGATATAGCAGCTGATCCGGTATCTGTAGTTCGTTCTATTCTGAATTGGTTCTCGTCATAGCTCAACGATTCGTCGTCCTTAAGGAATCTATCAACTATTATAGGTTTATTGTGTCGAGGCTCGTTAACATAAACCAACCCACTGCCTAATTGTCGAGCCTCCTCTGGAAATTCGATCAATTGCAATACAGACAACCCAACAGGGCAATCAAAGACCACATCCCCGTCTTCCATTTGAACAGCAACAGTACCTCTCCTTAAGCAGTTTAGAACGTAAATACTCCGCTCTACATTATCAGGCACCATTACGTAACACACCCCAACAGAATATCTCCTGCCTCTTATTCCTTTAGTTCCTACTCCTGATGTTGACATATTTTTTATTATTTATCTACCCAAGCCAAAACCCTGTAAAAAGTTATTCGCAATGATAGCGGTATCGTTAAATTGTTGTCTACTATAGAAAAAATCGAAAACATCTTGATTTACACCAAAATTGCTCTCTATATTGGTTTTAGGTTGGCTCGTTTTCACCCCTCCACGCTCAATGCTTTCTATCAATACTTTCTTAATGAAATCCGAGTCAACTATATTAAAATAGGACATGTCTCCGGTGGTAAAACTCTCCACCATACCTCTTGAAACCATCAAAGTGGTGGTTCTGTCTATGGCAGAGCTGTTAACTGAAAAATTGTTGTGGACCTGATCTACGTAATAAATTTCCCCTGTACCTCTATGCCTAACCCAAGTACCTCTCTTAAATCTTCTGTCTCCGTTGATAGTGATAGATCCTTTTCGGGTAAAAGGTAAATATACGTGTGAATCGATCATGTATTTATAATCGTTTATAACAGCTTCCCGGAAAGCATCTTTATTCGGTTCAGTATTCTGGCCAGTAAAAGCCTGGTAACTGATATAATTAGAAACGTGACTTAATCTTCGAGTACCCCACTTATTAGCATACTGGGGGAAGAAAACTATTGGCAAATAGGCCAAAGAGATGTTACTCAGGTTACCTAAAAAGGCCCCCTGAGGCTTTAACTCGTACCAGCTATATATTTGATCTGACTCCCACTGGATGTTTTCACTAAGTATGTCCTCCGGTTCTATGGATAGGAGTAGATCAACTTCAGCCGTTGAATCTAATTTAGCGGTGATAGTGGGCGGGAGTCCATCCTCCAGATCTAAAATATCGGTGTCCGAAATAGCAGTGCCGTTAACTATGGATCTTATCTGTGATTTCGTGTAAGGGGGTTGCCTTACTATAAAATTATAAAATTCCCCGTAAGTATCTCCCCAGAATTCAACAAAAGGCTCTTGGCAAATTTTCTGAAATTGCACTATTAAACTGCTATCCGGCTGACTTATGGAAGGATCCGCGACCCTTCTGTCAGCTACGTTGATATCTACTACTAGTTTTATTATTTGCCAAACACCATTATGTAACTGCTCTTTAATGGTCGGATCGTCGGCAAACTCCTCGTCATTATCTAATCTATAAACTTTAGTCCTTCGGTCCCCGTAAGAGCTGAATAGATCAGTCGTTTCGTCCACTACTCCTAAATTAGACAACTGATTCACGATAAATTTTAGTGTATCTGTTATTGATCTAAAAGAATAGGAAAACAGAGCATTATAGTTCCCTGTTGAGAAAACTCTTTTTATGAAACTGTCATCACTGCCCATGTTCACGAAATTATTTTCTAGCCCGGCGGTGAATAGTAGAGGGAAAAAATAACTTCCGTCGTCTATTAACAATTTCATAAAATCCCTACCCTCAATAGAGATGCTCGCCTCATTACCTCCAAAGCTTACACTTTTGGAATTTGAGTCTACAAGGCCTATCATATCGTATATTTGACCCGCTAGATTAGATTTATCCATGATGAAATCGTTAGGCCTGTTTACGTTTTCAATCTCAAGCTGTTCGAACTTAATAAACACGATATCATTGGCCTGGATATATTTATGAAAATAGAATTCTCCGGTTCCGCTTAGGATATCTGACACCTTAAGGTTGTTGGCGCTGTAGAAAAAATCATGCCTATCATTCACGCTTTGGAAATAAATATCCTCCTCATCCGTGCTTATTACAGGGGGCAATTCGAGACTGAAAGATCCCCCCTCTTTAGTTACTGCTATAGAACAGGATGCCACGTAAGGGCTCACATTTATAATTTCGTCAAGGGCCCCGACATACATCCAAACTGAAATATGTGGAAAAATACTAGTTAAAGTGTTTTGTTCACCAAATCTGAATTTTGTATTTGGGCGGTAGAGAGGGTCGCTTAAAAGTTGGAGCAGTGCCTTACCATAAAAACCTGAGAAATCAGTTTGTTCTAAAAACTGGTTCTTACTATTAATTGATAGTAATTCTTTGGCTAACTGATCCTTAGGTATAAGTAATTCAGTGTTAGGTTTTAAAAGCTCTATACTGTCTCCAGAAGTTGGATTGTCCTCTAATTCCTGCGCAGTATACATATCTACGATCCGTTCGGAATTCGGTATACCCGTACCCCCCTCATAGCTCAGTAACTCGTCTTTTTTTCCTTCAAAAGCAGCTACGGGGCTTCCTTCCGAGCTTATTAAATCTGTAACCGTAGTTATTTCAACAAGCACATGTCTATAAGACTCATATATTTTTAATGACATAATCTATTATTTTGTTGGGTCTGTAGGTTCCGTATCTCCTCCGCCGAGGTCTATACCTAAAAATTTCAAAGCGGCTATAATGTGTCTAGCTTGCGCTGTAGGCCCTATAGGTAAAGCGTTATCGAGTTTTTTTGTAACTTTCCCGAACTGTTCAGCCAAGAAATCTTTGAGTGCATCGAACCCAGTTTCTTTAAATTTTTCAATCGCGTCGGTGATTTTATCCCCTACAACTTCAAAAGCCCTGGTTGCAGCGGCTGAGGATCTGTCCAGCGTGCCTGTTGCTCCGTAAGCCCTACCTTTCAAACCAACAATTCCCTTTTCTTCCTCTTTAAAATAATCTTTAGCGCTAACCTCACCCGTATACAGCTTTCTGGCTATGCTGGTCTTTCCCTCCAGCCCAAAAATACCTTTCATGACCTGTAAGCCCACCTCTTCGTCGGGAAACATTTCTTTTATTTTACTTCGGGTGGCTTCAAAATATTCCGCAGTGGGGTTCTCTCTGGCCTCCTGTAGCTCAGACAATGTGGCCCCTGGATTCAACTGTCTCAATATCCCCATTTGGAAGGCCTCGGCTTGAGGTGTAGTTGGCCTGCTTAGAGCTCCCGTAATCTGAGGCATTAAACCTTTTAAAACTTCAGGATTCCTAAAACTATCATCTAAGGAAGATATTCCCGCGATCAAATCCGAGGCTATAGCGTCATTTGTTTCACCTGAAACCCTTAATTGTTCCTGCTGTATGCTTATGGACATTTCAAAGAACTCTCCTAATTTAGAAAAGTCCTGACCCTGTATCCCCCCTGCTCCTTGAAGCGATCTAACTAAGTTTTGGGTTGCGTCTAATGTTGATGCCGCCCCACCTCTTCCAAGTTTTTCTTGTTGGAGTAACAATCCTCTGTCAAGACCTACTCCTCTCTCTAAAGAAAGTATATCTCCTGTTGTTTGCGCTAAACCTCCACCTCCTCGGCCTCTTGCAAGTGCGACTTGTTTTTGGGCTCCCGCAGTTTCGGCGTATGTCATACCTGGAATAAGTACGTTACGACCACGGCTTCCAGTAAGCCCGTAAAGCTCACCCCTGGCGGATTGATACCCTTGCGCCGCCCCAAAAGCCCTTTGGCCCATAGCGCTGAGCGCTCCTCCAATAAAGGGCACCATTGCGGCCAACATAACAGGTAAATAAAACTCATTAGGAGCCCCTGCTGCCTGCTGGGCCATGTTGCCGCCTCTTTGCAAGGCGCCTTTTACCCCGGAAAAACGATCTCGTTCTTCCCTTTCCTGTTCTTTTACGTCCCCGAGTTGTTGTCTCTGGACAGATTCTTTTAACAGCTTAAACTCATCCCCTTTCGGCGAAAGTTGTTCGAGGGTTTTACTTGCCCCTAGTTGTTTTTCTACCCCTTTACGATCTTCGACTATTTCTCTTCGAGAGGTATTTTTTACCGCATCTATTAATTCCCTTAATAAGTTTACTTGCTTTTTATCTTCTTCCGAAGCAGCGCCTATGCCTGAAATTTCCTTTTTCGCTTGGCCTGGGGAAATTTCACCCTCTCGTTCTCTTATTTTTACGGCAGAGAGTTGACCCTCTTTTTCGGCCTTATTGCGTCTCTCAATGGCTTTTATTTGTTCTTCAATAAAAGCTAAGGTTTCTTTCCCTGAAGTGGTATAGGCTCTTGCATCACGTATAAGCCCACGCCCAAGTTCTTCAGCATCTTTTTTGAGTCTGCTTATTACAGGACTTACGTTTTCGTCAGCCGTAAATTTTATTTTTTTATCAGCCATGGTTAATCTTATAGCGGTTCGTTAAACCAATTGTCAATTTCTTCCTCAGAAGATTGCTTGGGTATCCACCAACTGTCAGTCATTGGGGCGTATCCAAATTCTTTATCTTTATCTTTATCCTCCTCATACCACTGCTCAAATAATAGGTCTTCATGGTATTCGAAGTATTGGCCATAAAAAGTAGATTCCCTATGCGCACTTGATAGGTAAGAAATTTTATATTTTTTCCTCCACCAGTTGTCCAAAGGGAATCTATTATTCCAGGCGACAATTTCTCGCTGGATATTATTTTTCATTCTTGTCTATATCGCTACTTTTTTCGTTTTTAGTCTCGAAAGGAGAATTAAATTCATCACTCCACTTTTTAAACCAGGGCACAAAGTCTTTCACATATACTGCGAAAAGTTCTCTAGTGTCCATAAAGCTCAGCTTTAAAAAATCTCCAGTAGGAATACAATCTTTTTCGATCTCAGGTTTTAAAATTCTAAAAGTCGCTATCATACCAACTAAGTGGGTAGCGTTCAAAGATCCAATGGTTTGACCTGAAGATAATTCTGTATACAGATTCAGCGCCAAATATTGCTTGTTTGCTTCGATTTTAATGAAGTCATCCACTGTCATTTTTGAAATGTCAAAAACGAAGGTGTCCCCTTTGATTTTAATAGATTTTGTTGTTTGCAAATCTTTCATTTTTTACGATTATTTTTTTTACGAATTGAAAATGATAGGGTCTAAAAATCTCCCTGTCTGAGAATGAGTAGCTAATTGCCCTTCACTAATGTTGAAGGATACGCTGTCTAAAAAACACCTTCGCAGTACAGCAATTGCGGCTTCGCCCACGGCTGTTACAAGTCGGGTTGTGTCATCCACAGCGTCCGCTACTTTTTTATAAACGTAGATATCTACGCCCACTTCTGTAAATAGTACAGAATTGATAAACTGCTCAAGACTAACAACATTTCTGTTTAATAGTCTTCTTATCCCGGAACTGTTCAGATTAACCAAAAATGAATCTGCTGAAAATGTTCCTGAATGACTAATAATAGGTGCTTCCTGAGCGTTCAGATTACCTAAACCTCGCACTTCAGCTCGGGCGTAAGTCTCTGTACCTCTAAAGTCTCTTATTTTTCCTATGGTAATTCCATTTACTTTAACTAAAGCAAGTGGACCCGTTACGGTTTGATCAGCCATAATTTATTATTGATTAACCATGAATCCTGTGAAGAATAACTTATTAACCGGCCCGTTCGGCACAAATTCATAAGTCACAAATTTAGAATCCTGTGATGTTACTACCGATATATTTCTGTACTCAATGATTAGGTTATCATCCGTCGCCGTGGCTGTTCGGAATTCGAGTTGCCCGGCTGTCCAATCGATAAGAGTCCTATCACTTATTGTATTAAGGTTTGGTCCCGCTTCTTGCCCTAATAGATCTACCCTAGCATTAACAGACAGTTCTAAATTAAGCTGGGCAGCTATTCTGCGAATAGAGATCTCATAAGTAGTGCCGTCTTCATTAACTTGATTAGCGTTATTCTGCAAAGAGTTAATTGCTTGCAGGATCACATAGGCCGGAGTGGTCAGAGAGGTATCCCTGTGAGTCATTAAGACCCCAGACTCTAAACCTGTCCTTTTCTCATCCTCAGTCAATTCGTCCTGCAACCCTATGATAGGCAGCACCTTGAATGTTCCTGGTGTTTGAGGTTCTAATCCAGCAATTCTACCTAGAACTAAAGCGGTATGGTATAAACTATCCCACAATCTAATTTTAGAAGGTGTGATTTGAGTGCTTAATTTAACACCACTATGCACAACTACAACTCTATCAGAATTGAAATGCACAGCGGCAGGTATAGATCCACTTGTTTGATCCCACTTAGAATCATCGACACCGCCTCCTATGAAGATCATTTTTTCATATTTGGTATCGACATCTAATACGTGGGACAGGAGTAAATCGTTGTTTGCGTCTTGAGCGTTATCCCCGTACTTATCACTAAATATGAAAGAATAACGTAAAGGTGCGACTGCGGCCAAGGTGTCCGTAAAATCAGAGGCTCCAAATACCTCAGTTCCACCTACTGAAAGCTGATAAGTGCTAAAATTGACCAAATCGGTCGCATCAATAGACCCATCCCCTACCTCAGTAGACGACTCAACATTAAAATATTCTTGAAATATGGAATCCGATTCTGCCCAGGTGGAAAACTCACCAACTGTCGCGAATTCAATCGAGTGTACTACTTGCGAAGGTGGAGAGTCTTCTTCCTTGATCTCTCCGTATGGAAATCCGTCTGGAGCTAGTCCGGTATAGGTTCCCAAATAAAATGTCATGATAAATTTAGCAGAATCTACAACGCCCGCACTTAGCCTAAAGGCATAACCTTTTCTCAACTCAGAATCGGTAAGAGACCCGTTACCCACGGTTCCCTCATCTCTGGTTTGGATAACTACAGTTCCACCATTCGACCCTCCTCCTACCGGATTGAAAGTCATAGCAGAGGCAATTGTGGTTGCTGCTCTCACATAGTAAACTACGCTTGCTCCGTTAATTCCAGGCTGCGGCAAAGGTTCAAACAAAGGTTTAGCTAAAGCGTACCAAGGTCCGCCTTTTGTCAGAGTCCTGAAATCTGCTATATTATCAACAGGGTAGACTGTATCTACGCCGTTGGCTAATTCGCCGTTAATACCCGATCCGCCACCGTACCCAGTGCCTGAACCCGTATCAATAATGAGAATATTACCGTATGAAAGTGATAATGGTGGGTTTTTAATACCTGATTTTACTACAGAATATACACCCGGAAGGATTACCCTTCTATTTTCGAAGCTAACTTCAGTAGCCATACGCTTTTATATATATGATTCATAACTACCGATTTTTTTTTAATTTACAAATTTTTTATAAAAATAGTGAAAAATCTGCAATCTAAAAATTAATATTCTTAGATTCCAGCAATTCCTTCCACTCATCAAAAGATTTAAGCCTTTCACCGTGTGTTCGTTCGAGTGTTTTAATTAGCGTCTCTTTATTTAACTGTCTGCAAGTGTAGAAATACTGTCTCACGGTTAATTTATCAAGAGATACCTTGGACTTAACCTCTTCTATTTCTTTTGTTTTATTCCCGGTTTTTTCTGCTTTTTTAGTTTTCATATGCTGTCCCTTTAAATTCAATATTGTTAACAATTGATATAGATTCAAACCTCGGAACGACAAGTTCAAAAAATGAATCTATCATTATAGATTTGACGTATATTGGTTGGGGGCCTAAACTATCATTTATTCTAAAATCGCCCCCATATATTTTCGGATTCCTTAACCCGTTGATGTCTAAGCTCAGGTGGTTGTTAATCAAAGTGGCTAATACGGTGTAGTAGATCAACAACACCTCAAATTGACTCCTCCCTGTAATGACAAGCTCAAATTTAGATCCGTAACCTCTCACATTGTAGGTTGTAGCCGTAAGGGGATCAGTGTCCGCTGTATTGGCAATGTACCCCTCGTCATAGCCCAATCCATCCCCCTCGGGTCGGCTACTGGGTATAGTGACATGGATGGTCGGTAAGCTTGCTCTCTCCATATCAAACAGTAAACGAGTATCGATAGTATTGGGGTCATCGCTCGTCCTATTGAACACAAAAACAGATTCTGTTAGAAAATCATACCTGTCAACCTCTAGTCCGTTATACATTTTATATAAAAACGTATCCGATTTATCCGGCTCCGTCGAGTTTACGTAGTTTGTTTTGATTTTATCGAGCAAGGCGTCTAAAATAGTCTTGACTCTGATTTCGGGTATTACTATCATAGCTGATCTATATATTTAGCGGCCAGGGCATCAACTATAGAAGGGATATCCATTCTACTTAAAGCTTTTTCAGCCAAACCCCTCGATTTTATCCCGGTATGGATCCACGAATCTGGATCACTGTTGCTGCTCACTCTCCTAAAACTAGTATAAGTGCCTCGGCCAGATTGGTCTTTTTTCTTCTGTATACCTGCAAAAATACTAAATTTATTTTGGTATTCTTTAAAAACTTGACTTTTAGTAACCACTTCGGGTCTTATCTTGGGTATTTGAAACTCTTTAGGTACATTTTTTATGTCCAATCCTTTCCCTTCAGGCAAGCTCTTGGCTTCTTTATACACTTCAGAAGGCATAACCCCTGAAAAAGCTGAATCTTCTCCTATTGACCCGGTTATGGCGTGTCTGAAGGGGATCGTTAAGTACCAGTCTCCGCCGTCGAGGTGTGTGGCTTTACTGCTTTTCTTAAAATCGGCCTTCATATCAAAACCGCTAATCCCTGACTCTACTGCATTAGGGATAAACCCATTTAAACCGACAACGTAGTTAAAATCGTCTATTTTCTCAGTGTAAATACTGTTCTTGTACTCCTTCCTGCTAGATTTCAACACATCGGCTTCAAGACTCCACAACAAAGCAAATTCCGTAGCTAATTCACTGATCACGTTACTCGTGAACTGCTTAAGATCCGCCTCTGGTATAGCGAAAGCTTCAGCAAAGGCTGAGGCGTCTATATTTATAGGGATCATGTTATGTGGTATGAATTATCTAAAATATTTGTGCCGTCAAAATTCAACGCATCTATTACATAATGAGCGATACGAGCTACGCAATTGACAGGCATTATTTGTAGTTCATTTCTACCCTGCGAGTCTTTTCTATAGCTGTTCCTGATAACGTGGGGAATATCTATTGTAAAATACATCAATCGATGTCTGTATCGGACTGATACTGTAAAATCCTCAATCAACAACCATCTTCCAGGAGCAGGCTCGGTAATATTGTCTGGTAAAACTACTAAATCATCATCGGCAGTCGCTGTACTTGCACTATCAAAGTTGTAGATAGCGTCCGAGTTAACCAGGGCCTTGTTATTATCTTCATAAGCTGTGACAGCTTTTAAAGCGGTTATGTCGGCAACAGGGGTGTTTGTAAATAGGATTTTGTTTCTCTCGAAAGTGTAATCCGTGTCCAGTTGCAATAGCTCAAGCTCTTCGTCCGGGGAAATAAATCTAAACACCTCTTCAATGCTTAGTATATCGTAAAGGGTGTAAGAATACAGGTTATCATCATATCCTTTTGGAAATAACACCTGGCTGTGTCTTACGTCCGAATCTTCGATAATAATCCTATCCATAAAAGAAATGTAACTCCTACTGTTGAAAGAGATGCTCGCAGTACCTAAGTTCTCTGCTGACCATTCTTTAAATTTGGTATCGGAGTTTATAGAGCTTATTATAACTTTATCTCGCGTTTTATTAATATACACCCAACCGGTCCCTAAACAATTTTTACAGCTTTGTAAATAGGTAGCATTTTTAGTCCTGCACGGACATTTTACGGCTTCCTCTATGGTCGCCGTTATTCCTGAATTCCAAACAGCCGCATTTTGCCCATCGACATTAAAGGGAACCGTGGGGTTACCAATAAGATCAGGAGTAGTTAATATTTCTACTTGTTTGGCCATGTTTTAAATAGAGGTGATACTGATTCCTTTATACACGCCTTTTAATCTATCCAAGGCGGCTTTTATTTCTTTTTCATAGTTTATTAGTCTGGCCCCGTATCCGGCGCTCGTTGCCGATGCTGTGGACGCGATCGACTGGCTTAAAGCGTCAATGCTGATCGATTGACTGGCGATCCCCGCCCCCAAAATTATGTCTCCTAGAATATTGAAAATATTTGCACTAGCCAATTTCCCGATAACTTCTAAAACATCATAAGGCATATCCTGGCATCCGAATCCGGTAATGTAACCTACGTGCCAATAGCTACCTATGCTATTATTGTTTATCAACCCTACATAGGGTAAAATCGATCCTGCAAATAGTCCGGCATTAATGCTTAAGGTGTTTACATTACTATTAGGTACTATAAGAATCTGCCTGGCTGTACCTAAACCATTTGTTTTGTTTGACGTCAGCCACTCACTGGGATATTCCAACTGCATGTAGTCCCCAACCCACCCCTGTGCTTGAAAAGGCTCATTCACAGTGTATTTTGTCTTAATGAAACCGGTCCCTTGGAACTCGTCCCTGTAATAGTCCGACTCTTCCTGGATCACTTGCTTCGTGATTTTGATAGAAAGGTAGTTCTCAAGTTCTTCTTGAGCTCTACGTATGTATGTTTCTATGGTTACGCTGTCTATGCCTGTACCTTGCTGGTTGGCAATATCCACTCCATAGAAATAGAGGGTTAGTAATTCCCTGTCGTTAATTATTAACCCTCGATTTTTTTTATTTTTTATGACAAAATTGATAGTTGGCATTATGCTTTCTGCATTTTATCTTTTACGTAATTTTTTAAATCTTCCCTTTTTATGAATTTTTTCCATTCCGCTTCAGGCAATTCAGCTTTAACGCAAACTTCTTTCAACTCATGCATTTTCATTTTGTCAAGCTCTAGTTTTTCTTCCGCTATTGGAGCTTCTTCCGCTATTGGAGCTTCTTCCTTTACCGGAGCTTCTTCCTTTACTGGAGCTTCTTCCTTTACTGGAGCTTCTTCCTTTACTGGAGCTTCTTCCTTTACTGGAGCTTCAACACTCTTAAGTTTAAGCAGTTCAGCCTTGAGAGCCTCATTTTCAGCTACCAGTCGAGCGTTTTCGGCCTTTAGCTTTGCAATTTCATCGGTGTAGTCAACATCCGCAACAGGTTTCGTTCTTTCAGCTAAAGGTCTTTCTTTTCTCGCTTTTGCATATGCGAGTGCTTCCTCTTCATTGGCAATAATTAACCCCGAATCAACAAGCTTATCGACATACCTTTCAGGAACATCGCACATTAAAAAATCATCGAATTTAACCTTTACCCCTCCAATGTTACAAGATCTGCCTTTTCTATGGAGTTTATCGGTTTTTAAAGTGACAAAATTACTCATGCTTTATTTTTTTAGTTATTTAAAAAAAGGGGGCTGTAACCCCCTTTTTGATGTATAGTTTTTCTGCATGTATTATGCAGCTACTGTTTTTCCAATATTGTTAATAATTCCAAATTTCTGAGGTTGATAAAGAATCAAGGTCAGGTAATAAAGGATAGCAAATCGGAAAGTCGGGCTAGTGATAGCTAGATCCAATTTTCTCATTTTATCCAATTCCTTAATTGCCAGGATATCTGCATTTGAAGTCTGGTAAAGGAATGCTTTTTCCGTATTAGGGATTTCAAAGTTCCTATCCCGTACTAAACCTGCGGCAGCACCGTCATAACCAGCCGTCAATTGAGCTACGCTGATTTCGAACACTGGATACAGTGGAGTTTCAGCAAGAGCCGTTGTTGGGTCTGCTTCACTTCTGTAAATCACATAACCCGTTGCAGCATAGGCATTGTTAGTGATAGTAAATTTCATATCGATACTCTGGGTTGCCCCGACAGAAACTAAACTCGCATCCAATACTGTCAGTGGGCCTTCTCCACTTGAATTAGTAGCAGCTACAGCTACAAAATAATCTCCAGCGTAATCAGTGCCGAATTGAGTACCAGTTGTATCTGCAACAGCGGCCAAAGGTGTGACTCCATCAGGTGTAATAGCGGCAGGAGATTTAGATGTTTGAGCACCTGAAGTGTCCCCAGCGGTATATCTTGCAACAGACCTTCTACCGAAAATAACTGGCCTTGGAGCTATTTCGCCAAATTGAGTTACAAACCCTGTAACCTTTTGTCCGAACTTACCTGATTGTACGTCAGCACCACTAATGATACGTCTTTGTTCGTATTTTTGATCAACATAATCAGTAAATACTGAAGGTGGAGCAAAAATATCAGTGACCAGGCCGTAACCAAGATTAACGATATTTGAAACAAGTTCGTTATTATGGCTGTCCAGCAATACACTTCCGCGAACGTCCAAGGTGAATTTACTATTTTTGTACTCAAGATTTGAGCCTCCAATTAGTTTTCTATGCAAAGCGTACACCCCGTCAAATTGCTGAGGGTCGGATACTGAATTACCAAAATGCAATTCGTTCTCGACAGACTGAAGTAAAAGAGTCATTTTGTTCTTTACTTCCTGCGCATATACATCGATTTGGTTGTTGGTTCGACGAATTACATCAGTCACTTGACCTACAAGGCCTTTGTACTTGATGAATTCTGACAAACGCCTGTATTCACTATCAACTGAATCAGGTAATTCACCCTCTAAAGTTGAGTATTTACCACTTCTACCATAGCTTACTAATTGGTTGTATTCCTCATTAGTACTACGTGCAGGCTTTTTCACCACCGCATTGTAGAATTGAAAATGCTGGTTCTCGAAAGTAAGATTCTTTAGAGTCGCCTCTAAGGATTCATACTTCAATGCTGCCCCTGAAGTCAACTGGCCGTTAAGATCCGTACCGGATTCTTGACCAGCACTAATGGCCTTGATTAGCTCATTGATGTTAGCTGAACTAAAAGGAGTTGAAGGATCAGCGCCTTGATTTTGATTGAAAATATTCGTATTATATAACATTGTTTTTTCAATTTTTAATTAGTTCCGATTATTGCACCACTTGAATGTTTAAAACATCAGAAAACGCTTTCTCTAATTTAGGAGAAACAGTTCCTGAACATTCAAAATTTTCGATGTCTTGTCCCAAACTCTTCATAAATTCAGGATTGTCCATTTCAGACGCTAATCTGGATGAGATCTCACTCTTACTCTCTGCAATAGAGATAACCTCTTTCCCTTCTTCCGATTTCTCAAAAGTTTGGAATCTGTTAATAGGAGTAGTGTGTCTGCTTGCGGATCTTAAACCTGGAGTTTGTTGGGCTATCTTGCTTAAGATATCCCCGTTGTCAGTAAATGACTTTTTCAAATCATCATTATCCTTCACAAGCTGTTCGTTACTAGTCTTAAGCTCAACAACCACATTCGACAAGCCTTTAACTATACTAGTTAAAGCGCTGATGTCCGAACCAATCTTTTCGTTTGATTTGTTAACTTCTGCGGTAACTGATTTAACGATCTCGTCGGTGTCCACAGGGGAGTTGAAAAGAGTGTTTCCATCAGCTTTTTCAAGGGTTTTAAGTTCGTTCAACTTATCGATCTCGGCTTGCTTTGCAGCTATTTGATCATCGATAGATTTTTCAATAACGGGATCTTCTTCCTTGATTGTTTGAGTATTTTCTTCCGTGGTACTATAAAACTGCCCAATTTCTTCTTCAGTTAATCCCACATCGCTTAAAGCCTTTACTAAGTCAGCCTGGCCAGGAGATAGATTTTTTAAATTCATATCTTCTATAGAAAATTAATTGCCAACCGATTGTTATCATTTACGAATTTTTTGATTTTCACCAAAATTATATAATTTTTGCTAGAATGCAAAATATAGCCTATTTTTTTAATTTTTTGTGCTTTTCAACAGCCTCTCTGATTGTTTTGTCAGTATCTGTAGATACGTCAATATCTCCAAGACTCTCGATCCCCAATACTTTTAAAACCCCTTCCCTGTTATTTTTTACGTAAGATTTTTCTTCACTGGATAGCTTAGGGGTTTTTTGGCTTTGTGCTTCTTTTACCTCATCGAGCAATTTATTTGCTGCCGCTGATGGGGTTAGCGTTCCACTTGGGTTATATTTATCAAAAAACTCTTTAGAAGTTTCTGCCGGGACGTCCTTCTTTTTCTGTAGTTTAGACATAAAATCATCAATATCCTTTGCATTAGCCGCTATGTCGCGAAATTCATTTAAGCTATCTTTTTTGTGATAAGCTTTTTTACCACCCTTACTTCTTTCAGTGTCAATTTTCTTTTTTGAGTTTTCAATACTTCTTTTGATGGCTTCTTTTTGCCCCTCCTCCATTTTCTTACCACTAGGAGTTTTACCGCTCTTCAAGTATCCCATTCCTTCTTTAATGGAGTCTTTTAATCTTTGAACTGTTAAGTTATCCTTAAAATCAGTACCAGTATATTTAGAGTCAACTTTAAAGGTTTCTTTTTTGCCTCCAGTCTCTGAAGTTTCCTTTTTATCTCCAGTTGACTTTTTACCTTCAGTACCTGAAGATTTTAAATGAGCTTCTAACTCCTTAGCCATATATTCTTTATCTGCAATACTTTGAGTATATTTCTCTATTCCTGACTTAGTTTGTTTATCTGATCCTTGCTTCTTTAAAACAGCAAGAGTTTTTTTAGAAACTTCAGCATCTTTTTTAAATTTTTCAATACTATTTTTGACACTGGAAATTCCTTCTTTTTTTATTTTTTCAACTACTTTTGGAGCTAAATCACTCACTTTCTTTCCTTCAGACTTCTTACCTAATCTGTTTGCCATAGCTTCAGCTCCACCCTTAGAAGGATGAGACCCTAATGAACCTACTTTCTTTCCTCCTTGATAAAGACCTATTTCATATTTATCTTGACCTCTTTTGCCTTTGGTGTCCCTCTCTTCAGATCTTAATTCAACATTACCTTTAACACCTCTTAATTTGTCTTTAAGGTAACTAGCTTCTTTTAGTATACTGTCAACTGAAACATTTTCCTTTTTACCCGATTCGGATTTCGCCCCTTTTCCGGCTCCAATTTTACCTCCAGCTCCAGCAATAATTTCACCATTGCCCCCAACTAAAACATGCGCACCTTTAATGGTTTTCCAATTTGAACCGGGGTGTTTGGCTTGTAGTTGTTTTGATCTGGCTTTAACGAGGATATCTTTTGAGATATCTCCGGCCAAAAAAGCTTTCTTAAGAGTGTTCCAAGCTTCAGCTTTAATCTCAATTTTCTCCAAAACACTTTCGTCCAAAATACCAGCCTCAACGGCTTTTATTATTTTCTTAACCTGCACATCCTTTCCAAAAGGCAAAACTTTAATTTTACGTTCCAGGTCCTCTTTCACTAAAGCTCCAGCGGTTTCAGTAGAAATCGCTTTGGTGACTTTCAATTTAAGGTCTTCGTCAATGGTATACCTGATGCCTTTAGCCTCATCCATAATGTCAACTAAATAGGTCATTTTACCTCCATTGGCCTCAGATTTTTCCAGTAAATTACTTGCGTAAGCATACTCGATATAGTCCTCAGACTGCTCCCCTTTCACAATATCGGCATAGGAATTGCTATTTTTTGGGTTCAAAGTAGCAGCTAGGCCCGTTATCAAGGCTTTTGTTATCTTCTTAGGGTTTTGAATGTCTCTTTCAAGAGCTTTTCCCTCAATGGAAAACCCAACTTTGCGAGTACTGCCCGATTTCTTAAGAGTGAGCATGGTATCGTATAAGTTTCTCGCTACCTCGTTATCTTTATAAAGCTTAGCTTTTACAAAAAATTTGTTATCGTTCACTTTAGCTTCAACAGGTTCCCCTATGAAATATTTTGGGTCATCTTTACTCCGATGGTCGTAGTTAAGAAAGCCGTACTTCAAAAAACGATCTATCACATACCCATTAGGCATTAAGGTTTCTTCATCAGTGTCCTTTGTGGGGTCTGAAGCTAGGCCTTCAATCATCATATTGTCATACCTCTTACTTCCCGTTTGCTTGGAAGCTTTTTCTATATCGCTAATTTGGATAGGTACGAAAAAATTAAAATTATCTTGTATCTCAGTCATTTTCAGTATTTTATTTTTTATTAGCCCTTGTTAGAAGTTCTTTGACCTGTTTCTCAAGAACTTGGACTTTTTCTTCTAGATTTTGTTCAGCCTTTTCTTCCTTTGGGGTTTTGTTCTCTTCTCCATTATTTTGCTCTTCTTTTTCTCGCCTGTCTAGCTCATCGTGAGCCGCAATCCGGGTGTCCGGATCTTTGGCATTTTTACTAGCTGCTTCTAAGATCTCCCCACTAATTTCTTTAGCCTGTTCTTTCAAGGGCCTGTTGTCCTTCTTAGGTTCTTCCTTCTTAGGTTCGTTCTTAGGTTCGTTCTTTTCAGCCTTTTCAATATTGTTTCTTTTCAATTCACCAAAAGGCTTTCTTTTCTTCTCTTTGCCCCCTTTGTCTACCCCAAGCCATTTCTTTAAATCCGCTTCGTTGACCTCGGTTATTGAACTGTATTTGACTTCGAACCCCTGGGTAAAATTAGCCTTGTATGCTTGCAAAGCTTCTTCGCTTGAGTCAAAGCCGACCATTACTTTATGTTCGTCGAATTTGTCATCCTCATCGGATTGATCAATAACAAATATTTTACCATCTTCAGGTTTATCTGACAGGAAAACATCAATGTGATCTCCGTCTTTTCCGGTTGTTCTGTTGAAGTACCCGTAATCGTTATTCATAACTACGCTCCAGTCTTTACCGTTCTTGTCTTTGCCTGAGCGGGTGGACCCTTTTCCATTTTCGACGGAGACCATTAAGCCTCGGGTGTACACTTTCTCCTTTTTATAGTTTCCTGCATGCTTTTGGGCTTCCGTAGGTCCTTTTTTGTTCTTCAGCAGTCCTTTTATCTTTTCGACGGCTTTGTCTCCATACTCCCCTAAAATACTGCCTTTTTCTATCAGATTATCGAAAGTGTCAAAAACTCCAAGAGATTTCAATATCTCTTTATTTTCTCGGACAAACTGCTCTATTAAAGGCTTAATTTGCTCTTCGTAAACTTTAGAATTGACGTGGTTGCCTTTAGCTTCATAGTTATCGCCCGCTCCGAACTTCTCGGCATCCTTGCCGTAAGTCTCGGTAGCCACATATTGCTCCAGAGCCCTAGCAAAACATTCGCAAGTTCTATTTTGATAAGCGGATTTCTGCGTTTCGTTCATGTTTTTTCTGAAAGTATCGGCTATCCTGTTAGCGGTTGATCCTTGCTTATCGCTCGCGTAACTATTTCCAGACCCTTTACCTATGGAATAGTCCATAAAATGAGCATACTCATGACCGAAAGTGAATTGAAACTGGCTGTCCCCGTATTGGGCACTCACACCAATGGCGTTATAAGCTGGGTGGAATAGACCTACAGCTTTCCTTGCGTGCATTAGCACGTCTCCAGAGTGCGAAATCTTAAGGCCGAACTCCTCATTCATCTTCTTATTCTTACCAAATAAACTGCTGGTAATGTCTAAAGCTTTTTGAATTTGGGCTATCTCAGATTTATTTATTTCATCCCCGTTCTGACGTTTAACTTTAACTCCGTAATCATCAAGTAGGTCATTTTTTGTATTCGAGTCCCCGTAAGAGGTTTCAGCCCCTTTAGTGTAAGCTGAATCGATGTATTCTTGGTTTAGCTCTAAATCAATTGATTTTTGAGTTCTATCCTTGACAAATTGATTATATATTTCCCAGGTTTTAGTCCTGCCCGGGATTTTCCCCTCTCCCTCAATACCTATGTTCATGGCTTGGATCATATGCATTTGATCGTAGGTCATTTTATTTTTGGGAAGTACACTGAGTCTCTTCTTCTTCCCTTTGTACTCATCCGCTGTCTTTTGAGCTTCAGCTTCACTGACCCCTTTCTTCGCTAAATTTTCTTTAATAAACTTCTTGGTAGCCTGTTCACTCTCAAGATTCTTTTGCTTTAGTTTTTCTTTGGCTATTATCTGGTAGTAGTTCTGAGTTGCCGTGTAGGTGTCCAAAGACATTATAGCATGTTTGTTGTACTTACCGATTCCCGCTACGGAGAAAGAATAAGGACTTATCCCACCTCCCATGAACCCATCCAAGGCCACTAAGTATTTATCCTCCCCTATTTTAGTTGCAGATAGGGTATAACTATTTCTTTCAAACCTACTCTGATCTATATCCGGGATAAAATAAGGTTTCTCAGCAGTTAATATGTTTTTTGGTTTAGGGATAATTACATCTAAAGCCGGAATGTCCGTATAGTCTTTAGTTTTCAGCGTGACTTGTCCCTTCGACTGATTGCTCGGAGAATCTATCACTATGTCTTCACCGTCTTTAGGGGTGTAGTTTTTCTTATCCGCAGGTTCTTTAAACCCTTGATCTTTGGCTTCCTCGTTTTCTTTTTTGATTTGAGGGTTGCTTTCTTCGGGAGACTTGTCTTTTTTCAAAGCTTCAGCTATTTTGCGCTTATGCTCTTCGGACAAAGGGCCTCTTTTCTTCTTTTGTTGAAGCTCCTTTAAATCAGAGTACAAGGCTACGGCTTTTGGATCTACGGGTTCACCGCTCTCGATAGCTTTTTTAACAGCCTGATAGTGTGCGAATACTAATTTCCCGATCAATTGCCTTTTAGTAAGGTTCTCTACTTGACCCGGTTTAGTGTATTGTTTCTTCGTGCCCCCGGATGAAGGGGTTTTCTTTTTCTGCTCTCCTTTTTCCTTCTTTGCAGTGATCGACTTAACCACTTTGTCGATATCATCTTTAGAAAGACCATGCATTCCGAGATACTCTTGAAGCGAGTAATTATGGATATCCTTGACGGGTTTAACTCCATAAATAGCTTTTTCCGCTTTTACTCTGCTTGCCGGGGAGGCTTCGTTTTGCTCTTCCCTGATCTCTTTATCGTTTTTACTAGGTGGAACCTCTATTACTTTTTCATCGACTCCTTTTAGTTCGGTGCCGTCTTTTGTTTTTATATCATATTTAGTCCCATCGCTATCAGAAGCACCTTTTTTTATCTCACCATCAATACCTTTTATATTTACTTCGGTGCCAGGGTCTAGTTCATTCTTTTGATTCTGGATAGCTTGGGCTTTATCGTCCTCCCCTTTTGCCTTCACATCAGAGTAGACCATCCCTAAAACCTCTTCTTTTACACTGTTGGGGAACATCCAAGCTTTTATTTTCCCGATAAAAGTACCAACGCCAACACTTTTCTTGATTTCTCTCATTAGTTCGAGATTAGCGTAGGTATCGCCTCCGATAGAAAAAGCCTTTTTGGAATATTGTGTTATGGAAAGTCCTTTAGTGGCTGGAGAGACTTCTTCACCTACGGGCGTTTCAATTTCTTGTTTTTTTCCTTTTTCGTCGGCCTCCTCGTAAATATATTTATAATTTCCGGGGGAGCCTTCTCGACGAAGATATTTATGGCCTTCAGCCTTTTCTATATAATCGGGATCCATGATATGGTCTTCGCCATATTCACCCAGTACGACATGATCTCCGGTCAAACTCTTATCGAATTTTACTAGCTGCTCTTTGTATTCCTTTAGCTCTTTTTTTTGAGCCTTAATCTCGTCAGCAATTTTTTTGTCCATTTTAGCGTGAGGTTCTAATATCCCTATTAAACGCTCATGCTCAGTGATCATTTTTCGATAATACTCAGGAGTGTAACCCGGCTCTTCTTTCTTTGGGTCTTCTTCACCCTTATTCATTTCGGCCTCACTCATCGCAATCGCGATCGCTTGATCTTTATCGGTGACTTTGTCCCCAGAACCGCTTCTAAGCGTTCCGGCTTTGAACTCACCCATTACAGTGGAAACCTTTTTTTCTTGAGCTGTCCTCTTAGCCTTTTCGAATATATCTTCCGATAAAAGACCCTGGTTAAAAGATTTTTCTATAAGAGTAAAGGCTTCGCTTGTAGGTTTGCCCACTTCTTCACCTAATTCAATTTGATAGTGGATTAATGCTTTTGCAAATAGCCCGCCTTCCAATTTATCCGATATAAAACTATCATAAACGGTATCGAAAGCTACTTCTAGCGCCTCTCTTTTCTTATACTGGTGGACAGCGCTGTTCACGTTATCTTTTGCCATTAGACGCCCTAATTTGCGTTCCAAGGGCTGGATTGACTTACGCAAAGCACCCACCTGGCTAAAGTATTCACTTCTGGCCAAATTCAGCTTATCAACAGTCCGACTTTTAACGGTCAGTCCCTCGACTAGGCCTTGATCATTCCCGGCAGATTTAACACAGAAATTCTCCACCGCTGTTTCCCAACCTTCTAATTTAGCTATTTCGGGGGAATAGTATTTATATAAATCCTGGGCGGTAGACTTGATGTCCTTGATAGATTTTTCTAAAGTTAAAACCTTATCAACTTTAGCTTCCAGATTATCGAAACGGAGGTACTTTGTAATATTATCGAACATGGTTATTTTTTATAGTCCTAATACGGCTAACTGATCAATACTCAACTGGTACGATTTATTGTCTTGAATGTTGTTTCTCAAGCTATCCACTTTTAATTTATAAACACAATACTCCACATAAGCCCGAGCGTATCTATTGTATTCTTTCATCTCTACTGCTTCTTCAGGAGTGGGTTTTCTAACGGCTTCTTCTCCTATGCCGTTAGAATTATCCACATACTTCTCTCCCTGATATAGAAGATCCCAACTAAATTTTTTTGGGACGCAATCCATTAAATGGTGGAAGTCCGAATAATCATCACAGGGTTTATCCGGTTTAAAATTTATTTTAGAAAGCTCAGCATTCATCATATCCAGACATTCTGCTTTCTTTGTATTCAGCATTATGGACACGTTGGTTAATCCGGTTTTTATTTCCGAACCTTTCTTAGAGTGAACCCCCATGCTGTTTTTCTCACTGCTGCTAAACAGGTTGTAAAAGCCCTTAATGAGATCGTCTTTAATTTGTTGATTCTTCATATTAATTTTTTAAATAACCGATAAGAAGAGCTATAGCCAGCGCTCCTGCACTGCCAATAAATCCATAGATCCCGGATTTTACATTTAGTTTACCGATTTGCACTTTCATATTGCTCATTTCTTTCCTCATAGACTCTTGTACGCCTTCGATTCTTTCTAAAGACGATAAGACTAGCTCAGAGTACGCAGACCATTCATTATTATTGCTCATAATTAAACTTATATAATTTATTTCTTTTCCGGTTTTTCTAGCTTCCCTCAACAATTCTTGGAGCTTTCCTGTCTTTTTATAAACCACCCATCTTGAAAAAGTATAAGTCGCCATCCCTACAAGGAATGGCAACACTACGTAATGTATCAAGTTCACGCTTCATTTAAATATTTTTTTTATCGTATTTTCTGTAGATGACGTATCCTAAGGCACATATCCCAGCTATGAAAGAATATTCAGCAACTAAAAGCCCTCCTTTATTAGCTTGGTTTAAAACGGCTGAGCCGTATACTGTTAAGCCTTCTCCTACAGCGGACAATACACTTAGCACAAGTATCCCTAATGCTAAACTCTTCTTAAATGCAAATTTTCTTGGCATCTTTACCCAATATACAAAAGTATAAAGCACTGAGGCCCCTAACAGTTGCTGTCCAAAAAGATAAATGAACCACTCTTTTCCTTCCCCTAGAGTAGGAAATATTTTATGGAAATTACTCCCCAGGATAACCGCTGTAAATATAGCAAGAATCTCCCAGTTTTCCGCAAAGAACCCTTTGCTTTCTTTTTCCAAGGGATCTTTTGCTTTTGCTTTTGCTCCACTGATCCCAGATTGACCTTTTGGCGGGTCAGGCCTTTCTCCTCCTACTGGCATATTTTTTTTATTAATGATTATTATAAATTTCTCGCTTGGTTCATACAGTATCTCAATTAAAAGATTTTCGCCTGCAAGTTTTTCTATAGCTACTTCTTCCTAGTTTTAAAATTATTCTGCAACCATTGCAAAATTAGTTATCGTAATAATTGATTCTATTATATTAACTTATTTCTATCTGTAAGTTTTCAACAGTAATACTATTTGTTGTAGTTACACTAGCTAATATAGGTTGAATAGTGTCACCTTTAACTA
>PJEL010001403.1_pt1 | contig 24607 bp, 25 predicted proteins | sample 1853271 | NCBI WGS metagenome assembly PJEL01 (sample SAMN08108733, study PRJNA415343) | Invertebrate metagenome, whole genome shotgun sequencing project. | host: Globobulimina | place: Sweden: Gullmar Fjord | collected 2015-08
TCTATGGTGCCGCCTTTTGCTGCTGCGCCAAATTTTTCATCTTCAATCTGGTACCAGTCTTGTAATGCACGATTGATAAACGGCCCAACTTGTTTGAGTTGCTGTTGTTTGGTTTTATCTAAATCGTCATAAAAGAAATCACCGCTACCTGTTCCACCTGCGCTAAAAATAAGATTTTTACCCACTTGACCATTATTATTGGCTAAACCATTAGGAAATTTTTCTCCGGTAGATGCGAGTAATAGTCGTGAGCTTTCAATTGCCTGACAGGCAACAACATAAGTTGTTGCCGATACTTTTTGTCTCTTGCCGTGCTTGTCGTAATACAATACGCCAGTTATTTCGCCATCAAGGTCACTTTCAATTTTATAAACTTTAGCGTGAGGGATAATAGTGCAGTTACCTGTGGCAACAGCATGGTTCAATAATGCAGCTCTGCCACTACCTTTGGCACCAGATGAACAACCATAACTACTGCAGTAGCCTGAATATTCACAGCTTTTTCGCCCCATTGCCGGTCGCGATAATATTGCTCGCGGCACCGGTATCGCATGAAAACCAATATTGCTTGCTGCTTGGTCAATCCATGAAGATACTTGATGATCAACCAGAGGAGGAAATGGAAAATCAGCAGAGCGTGGCTCTTGATGCGGATGTTTTACCACACGACCAGAAACCCCTACTTCTCTTTCAACCTGAGCGTAAAAAGGCTCTAAGTCATCATAGCTAATTGGCCAATCTTCTACATTAGCCCCTTTTATGCCACCAAAGGTAGATTTAAGTTTAAAATCAACCGGCTTTAATCGATGAAAATAACCACTCATAAAGTTTGAAGCACCACCAACAACGCTGCCGCTCCAAAACGACATACCCGATTCACTTGTTGGCTCTCCTTGCCAAAAAGTTTCACCACTCTCATATAGATATTCTTCTTCAATAACGTGTTGTTCGTCTTCAAGTTTAGGGTTGTAGGCATCACGTAAACTAATGGCCAACTCGTCTTTGAAAAATTCTTTTTCAGTTAACCAAGGACCCTTTTCAAGCACAAGTACTTTTGCGCCTGCTTTTGCTAATGTATATGCAACAGGCGATGCGCCAGCGCCACTGCCAACAATGCAGATATCATAATCTTTAACATTTATGGCACTCATGATTTAGTTGCCCTTTGAATTTGGTTTACTTTAATCACGTTTGCGCTATTAGCATATTGCTTGGTTTTTCCACGCTGTACTGGCAATTCATAATATCGAGAACCCGATTTTGGCAACGGAAAACCCGCTTGATGTTCGAGCCACTTCCAACCAATGCCATCAGGATTGCCACCATAACTGGGCGGCGACAACATCGCTTCAAAAATATAAATCAGTAAAGTATTTAACCAATTTTCACCTGCTTGCGATTGGCTAATACCACGCAGTATTGCTTCTTTTTCATCCGTATTGAGCTCAACAAAGGGTTTACCTTTTTCACTTTTGCTAAAGCCGTTTAACCAACCAACCCCCTTAAAGACAAATTGCTTTTCTTCTTCAGCAATCGGCTGCTCTAAAATAACATTCATCAAATACGGCAAAGCTTGAATATCTACAGCACTGGGGCCAGCATCAGATTGAGGTAATAAATGTTCTAGAACCACGTTCAGTGTTAACCAAGGATCAGTTTGAGTTAATTTTTGAATTAAAACTTGGTTATTATCAACAGGGGCAGCGGTCACTTTACTTGCAAAAATTGCAGCAGATGAGACACCAGCAGCCGACTTTAAAAAGGCTCGGCGCTGTTGCTGACTTTGCATTTTACTGTCAAGCCATTGCTCAAACCATTTAGGTGTTTTGTACGAACGGTCAAAAAAAGAACGCATTATTAATTCCCATGATTTTCTGAAGTAGCAGAAATTTTTGCGATTACCTTAGGCGTTACTTGCCAACGTTCAAGAAAGGCCAACCATTGCTTTATTGAGTACTGCTCGCCTTCTAACAATTCAGCGGTGTCTTTTGATAGCAGCATTTTTCCTGAGCCGGTCGAAACATACATATGAGGATAGCCCAATACGGGTGGCAAACCTTTCATAAAGGCTTCATTTTCATTGGCATCACTTACACTTACTTTTAGCAATACATATTTACTATGCAATGCTTGATAAACTTTTGGATTCTTCTCTAAAAAAGCATCCATTTTTTTGCACCAGCCACACCAATTCCCGCCAATTTCAATCAAAACATTACGGTTGGTTTTACTGGCAAGCGCTATTGCTGCGCTTGCATCTTTAAATGGATCACGCTGGTCATCATAATGTTTACTATAAAAAGGCAAATCAGTACTTTCTATCGCTAACGTATTTAACGGTAGGAAAAATATAAAAATTGAAACCATAAAGGTAAAACGCATAAAAACCTCAAAATAATAAAAAGAGTAAACATCGCAACTACATGACCTTGCTATAGCTCACTATATTTCAAATTACTTGCTTCGTCATTATGTCAAAGTGTCGGCAGAGGTATTATAATGCGCAGCAATTATTTTCTAAAAGGTATCTATCATGCGACCAAGCGGCAGAACTGTTGGGCAAATTCGCCCTGTTACTATTACTCGTCAATTCACTACTCATGCGGAAGGCTCTGTACTTATAGAGTTTGGCGACACTAAAGTTATTTGCACTGCAACGGTTGAAGAAGGTGTACCTCGTTTTCTTAAAGGCCAAGGCAAAGGTTGGGTAACGGCTGAATACGGTATGTTACCGCGCTCTACTCATACGAGAATGCGTCGTGAAGCAGCAAATGGCAAACAAAGTGGTAGAACACTTGAAATTTCTCGTTTAATTGCTCGCTCATTACGTGCTGCAATTGACCTTAAAGCACTAGGTGAAAATACTATCAGCGTTGATTGTGATGTAATTCAAGCAGACGGCGGCACACGTACTGCCTCAATTACAGGAGCATGTGTAGCATTGGTTGATGCACTTAACTATATGCGCGCTAAAGAAATTATCAAAACTAACCCGCTTAAGCATATGATTGCCGCTGTTTCTGTTGGCATATATAAGGGCGCGGCGGTTGCCGATTTAGATTACCCAGAAGATTCAGCAGCTGAAACTGATATGAATGTAGTTATGACAGAAACAGGTAAGCTTATCGAAGTACAAGGTACCGCAGAAGAAGAACCTTTTAGTTTTGAAGAAATGCAAGAAATGTTAAAACTTGCTAAAAACGGTATTGACGAATTATTTGATGCACAAAAAGCAGCACTAGCATAATTAACCATTAAGTAGAGAAAAATTTATGAAAGACTATCAACGCGACTTTATTGAATTTGCCTTAGCTAAACAAGTATTACGCTTTGGTGAGTTCACATTAAAATCTGGCCGTACAAGCCCGTACTTTTTCAACGCTGGCCTGTTTAACACTGGCGGTGACTTAGCCCGTTTAGGCCGTTTTTACGCGGCTGCATTGGCCGATTCTGACATTAAATTTGATTTGCTATTTGGCCCTGCATACAAAGGTATTCCAATTGCTACTACGACAGCAGTGGCTTTAGCTGATCATTATGATATGGACATGCCATATTGTTTTAATCGCAAGGAAGCTAAAACTCACGGCGAAGGTGGTAGCTTAGTAGGCTCACCACTTGAAGGTAAGATCATGTTAGTGGACGACGTGATAACGGCCGGCACTGCAATTCGTGAATCAATGGAAATTATCAAAGCCCATGGCGCTGAACTTTCAGGGGTATTAATTGCACTTGATCGCCAAGAAAAAGGCCAAGGTGAGTTGTCAGCGATTCAAGAAGTTGAACGTGATTTTGGTACCGATGTTATTTCTATTGTCACCTTAGCTGATTTGATTAATTACCTTGAAGAAAAAGGTGATATGCAAGAAAGCTTAGCGAGTATTAAAAAATATCGTGAAGACTTTGGCATCTAAATTTATTTGACTGTATTCAGGTAATTTAAATAAATAGCGATGAGCCATACTAAAAACGCCAGCAAATGCTGGCGTTTTTTTATCTTTTTTAGATGAGATTTTTAGATACTTTCTTAGACACTTTCTCAGGTAATGATTAAATCGCTCTTAGGTTAACTAGGCCGTTAACTGAAAATTATTGCTTGGCACTTGTTCATAAGCTTTATTGATTTTCAGATAGAAGTTTTCCACCCGACCTGCTCTTTGTATAACGTCTTCTGAACGTGATGGCGCTAGTTCTTCTTGGTCTTTTAAGGTTTGATTAATGAATTGGTCAAACTCATTTCCTTCATTATCGTGATATTCACTTTTATCTGCAGCTGAAGCACTATCACTATTATTTTTTTCAGCGACACTTTCTCGCGCTAAAGCAAGTGCCATTAGCTCTGATTGAGCTTCTAGTATAATTTTTGCTGCGGTTGCTGCAACTTTGATATCTTGCGAAGAAGGATTGGTTGGCGCTAATGCTGCTGCATGTACTTGCTGCATTTTAGCTATTGTTGCTCCTGGATCACCTGCAACCGTTGAAAGATCAACAGAAACTTCACCACTTACAGCATAGCTTTTGCCATCAGGTCCTTTGCGGTATTCATAGCTTGGCGAGCCAGTAACTGAACCACCTGTTGATGCATGAGCATTTTCATGGCGTTTTACTTCAGCGTCTCTAGCACTTAGCTCATCAATAATTTTTTCTTCAGCTAATACTTGCTTAGTTTCTTTATTATTAACTGACTCATTAGGCTGAAGCGAAGCTTCTTTATCTGATTGTTGATTGTTGCCTGATTGTTGGTCACCACTTTGAGAGTGTTGCTCTTGAGAAGAACCATTAATGGTGGTGTCGTCTTCTTCTGCACGTTTTCGAATGCCAGTGAAGTCTATTTGTTCATTTTGCTGAGCGGGGGTTTTTGCTTTATCTTTGTCGGAAGCTACCCCTTTTTCAGCGGCAGATTGACTGGCAGCCGCAGGTTGGCTGATCATTTCTCTATTAATATTGTCACGGCGCAAGCTATCCGTCTGTGGATTAACCACAGTGGCAAGCGGTAAACTAGTATTTTGCGGCGTAATATTCATAACAAAAAGCGCTACGCGGTTACGTCTATTAACGTACCTAAGCTTTCATCCGCAGATTGAATTACCTGCGCTGATGCTTTAGCTTGGTGTTCTGCAACTTTAAGGTTAACAACTTCTTGGTTAATATCAATTACTTGGTTTGATTGTGCCGCTGCGCTATTTACATTACTCGTAGTAGATTCATTAACTGAGTCTATTTCATTAGTATTTTGAGATGTTTGGCTCGCAATATTAGCGGCTGCTTGATTAGCATCTTCACTCGCTTTTTGAAAACCTTGCACACCAGAAGCAAAAGCTGATTGGATTTCCATCAAATAATCTCCTACATCAATTAGTTAACTGTATGTTTAGCGCACTTTTTTTGCGTTTGTTTTTACTATCAAAACCAGTAAAAAAAGCACTACACATATTGTCTAATTATTAACCAAAAACACTAAAAAAACAATCGATAAGTTACGCTCCGCTTTCAAATACTGACAAAATTTTTGTTTAGCCAAGATGTTAACGTATCAATAAATTCTGCTTCATGAGAAATAAATGGTGCATGTGACGCTTTTTCAAAGACATAGCTTTCACTTTCTGAATGTAAAGACAGTAGATGATCCATAATACTTATCGGCACTAAGCTATCAAGCTTTCCGTACATTCTAAAAAACGGCACCTTAATTTCACCAAGAGAGCTTCTTAAATCTTCACTTTCCAATAAATTCAGCGATTGATCTAACGTTTGTTTAGTTGGCACAGGGTACTGCATCACAAAGTCTCGAATTTTTTTAATATCTTGTCTTATATGAGGACTACCCATCGCTTGAATTTTTAGAAAATTATCAATCGTTTTTTTAGTATCTACGCTAAGCAGTTGATGAAAACCTGACAATACTTTTGGCTTGATACCTGGCCAATTTTCATTTTCAATAAAACAAGGAGAGCTAGCAATACTAACTAAACCTACAACCTTTTCTGGATAAGTAAGCGCTAACCGACTCGCAATAAGTCCCCCTAACGACCAACCAATATAAATAGCAGGTTTATCCATTGATAACACTATTTTATCAACCACTGCTTGTAACGAATATTCTGACAATACAGTTTCAGCATTATCACCAAAACCAGGCAGGTCAATGGTGGTCACCTCAAAAGATGCAGCAAGCGTTTCTGCAACACTTTGCCAAACCCCTGAGTTAACACCCCAGCCATGAATAAAAACCAGCGGTAAACCTTGACCCGTTTGCGACTTTTTTAATTTTTTCAATGTTTCTATACTCATTTCATTGATACTTATATCTGAAAGGTTTAGTTTACTAAACAGCGACTAATAAGGGAATTTAGCGCTCATATAAAAGGATTTAACACTTGCTCAATAAATATTTTATTCGCGCACTTTCTCACCTTAGGCAACAATTAAGTAGCTGTGAATTATGTGGCCAAAAATGTTCACATTTACTGCAAATTTGCCAATATTGTTATCAAGACTTGCCACAATTTAATCTTAAATTGATTAAGGGCGATTTACTAAACTGGCCCGCTGTTAATACTTTGCTTGGTAAGCAAAGATTTGATCATCTTTTTTGCCTTGCACCCTACGACTGGCCATTTTCAAGTTGGATTACGCAATGCAAGTATCACCAACGATTCGAGCTTACAACATTATTTTCCCAGCTATTATACCAACACTGGCAAACTCTCAGGTTAAATCATCAAGTGCTGGAGCCTGATTTGATCATGTCAGTTCCTATGCATATAAATCGTTGGAAAAATAGAGGTTTTAATCAAGCACACCTTATCGCCAAACGCTTTTCAAAACAGGCGGGCATTGATTATGGTAAAAATATACTTATTCGTCATAAAGATACAACCAGCCAAGTAGGAACGTCAGGGGTAGCAAGAAGGAAAAATATTAAAGGGGCAATATCACTAAATTTAGGTAAAAAATCATTACCCGATCATGTGATGCTAATTGATGATGTTATCACGACAGGTGCTACCGCGAATGAAATTTGCCGTTTACTAAAAAGTCACGGTGTTAAAACCGTGACCTTATTAACCTTATGCATTTCACTTCCCAGCGAAAAGGAAAGTAAAAAGTGCCAATAGCAAATTGATTAAGTATTTAGTTGCTTGCTGAAGCGCTAAAAGCTTTGGCAAAAAATAAACTATTCGCTAATAGCTTTTCACTACCAAGCCAATAACCTCTAAATGCTAAGGTATCTGCCGTTGCAATAACTCGGCCCTTGCCAAAGTTGTGTGCAACTACAGCGGCATTATTGGCAATTCTATTAACAAGATTTTTATCGGTATAACCACTTAATAAAGGCGCATCGGTATATTTAGCAACCGTTATAAATGGCTGTTCTGGCAACTCCATGATCAGAGTGTTGTTTCTAAATACTGGCAAATTTGCATCTGAAAAACCAAAAGCTAATGGGTGCGAAGTATCTAGCTCACTTGAAAAGATTGCCCCCGCAATGCGCTTTCTCGCCGCTAACGCTTCTTTATCTTGATAAGCTAAACCTTCAGTATCAAACATTTGGTCAATTTGGTGCTTATTAACAAAGTTAGCTTTTAGCGTGCTGTTATCTGAGAGCCATTTAGCAGCGCGCTTTTGAGAAATAACCACACCACCTTGTTTTAACCAGCGCTCTAATTTAGGTGAAAAAGTCGAGCCTATGTCGCTGTAGTTACCATCAACCATAATAATATGACTGTATTTCGTCAGAGAAGTACGAGCAAGGCGGGCTTTTTCAACAATCGTTACTGGCACCTGTAGCTGCTGATCTAGATAGAAAAGAATTTCAGCCGCTTCATACTGCGAGATACCTTTACCACCAATCATTAATACATTAACTGGTGTTACTGGTCGAAAAGAGTTACTACCAAAGTCAGAGCCTTGCACGGTAAGCCCAGTGTTAATTGCCATCACTTCAATATTTATTTCATTCGCGGCTCTCGCTAAATCTTTTTGCCAGTTTTCATTGGTTTGAATGCCCGCAGGAATAACAATAGTACCTTGTTTAAAAGCACGTTTGTCCTCTCCAAACAAGGAGGTAAAATCTTTAGTTGCTACCCGTGCTTTAATATTATTTTTAAGTAAAGACTGTAACAATTTTGGCGCTAAATAATGATGCCATTCAAAAGCATAAGCATAAGCATCGGGGATAAATTCAGCAGTAACTGAATCTGTGGCTTGCCAAGTGGTTTTAGCTAATTTAAGCCCCCAAGTTCGCTCTACTTTTTCAAAAGTAATATTCATGGCCAGTGGCATGGTCCAGCCTGAAACGTCATAAAAGGTATTGTCAGGAAAATCGGTATCTGTTGAAAATAGCGCTTTTACAACTCGATATTGCAATTGCTCTAGCGGAATATAAAAACTGCTTTCTTTTCTATAAACGGTATCGCGTACTCGAAAGTCACTTTCAAGCGGGTAAACTTCAATTTGATGACTTTTTAATTTTTCCAGTAAAACATTAAGGCGATGATGATCTTTTTCTTCTGAAATTAAATAACCTGAAAACTTCTCTTTATCAGCAAGCTTTATAGCCTCTTTATAGAATTTTTGACGATAGTTTTTTAAGTGCTGTTGACTGTGCCAAGCACCTTCAATAGTGGAAAGTGAAGTCGTCACTTGGTTTCGAACGCTTTGCTCAAAAGTTAATAAACCATTAATGGTATCTTGTTGCACGCCGCGAGAGCTCGCCTGTTCAAATAAAATACCAACCGCACCATTAATATCTGGATAAGTAGAACCTTTACCATAATAAAAATCGTCAAAGCTTTCTTGGCTGTAATACAAACGTTGAGTTTTATCTAAAGCTGACGCATGGAATTCAGCCAATTTTTCAGTTAATCGGGTATTTTCAGTTGGTGTTAACGGATTATTTCGTGAAGGAATACCCGGTTGGAAAAAATAGCTGCTATTAGGTCCCATTTCATGAAAATCACCCAAAACATGTGGCTGATATTTATAAAAGTAAGGGATCCTATTCTGTGTTTCTTTTTGCGAAAGTAATAGCCAATCTCTGTTTAAGTCAAAGCCAAAATGATTGGTACGGCCGGTTCGCCACTGTTGATAATGTTCAATATGATTAGGATCTGCATTAAACGTTGCGCCACGATACGTATTTACCCAGTTTACAAACCTATCCATACCGTCTGGGTTAATACTCGGCTCTAAAACAATAATGGTATTTTCTAACAGCTTAGCAACCGCTTCACTTTTACTTGCAGCAAGGTGATAAGCAACAACCAATGCAGCATTAGTACCACTGATTTCATCACCATGAACACTATAGCCAAGCCAGACGACTAATGGCTCATCTTCAGCACTTTTTTTATCATAGGTTCTTTTTTCAAGCAACGCATCTAAATTTGCTAAGTTTTCTTTTGATGAAATAGTAACTAAAAACTGCTTTCTAAGCTCATTGGTTCGGCCGATATCAGTCAACATAATTCTATTTGACTGACGCTCTAAACCATCAAAATAGCTAAGCACTTGGTCATGGCGAGGATGACGCTGGCCAACATCAAAACCCAAAACCTTGCTTGGAGGAAAAATGTCCATATCATAAGCTTGCTCCGGTAAAAAACTGGTAGCTGGACTCGCAATAACTGGCGTAATAAAAAACAGCACAAATAAGCCAGTGATTAGGTAGCGACAATAAGACATTAATGATCCTTTAAATTTTAAGCTAGACGAACAATTAAACAGCGATGCAACGAAACACTTTAACATAATATTTGTCGCCAAGTTATTATAATCTCTCACTCGAACCAGTAGTTTTTACTTGTTAAAATAGGTTATACTTGACTTAGTTAGTCAAGTATTTTGTAACGTTTCCGCATTAGAGAGTATATATACCATTATGATCAACATATCTGAGTCGGCTCAAGCCCATTTTGTAAAGCTTCTTTCTCAACAAGCTGAAGGTACAAGTATTCGTATATTTGTTGTTAATCCAGGTACGGCGAGTGCAGAGTGTGGTGTATCTTATTGCCCGCAAGATGCTATTGAACCTGATGATCTAGAATTACCGTTCGACGGTTTTTCGGCCTATATTGACAGCGACAGCAAACTTTATTTGCACGAAGCCGAAGTTGATTTTGTTACCGACCAAATGGGCTCTCAACTTACGTTAAAAGCACCCAATGCTAAGCTTCGTAAAGTTGCAAACGATGCGCCATTAGTAGAGCGTGTAAATTACTTTATTCAAGCTGAAGTTAACCCGCAATTAGCAGGGCATGGCGGTGAATGTACCTTAATGGAAATCACTGAAGATGGTTATGTTATTCTGCAGTTCGGTGGTGGTTGTAATGGCTGTAGTCAAATCGACTTAACCTTAAAAGAAGGTATAGAAAAGCAATTATTAGAAGTGATGGGCGATGAGATAAAAGGTGTTCGCGATATGACAGAACATCAACGTGGTGATCACTCTTATTATTAAACCATTTATACTGAGCGGCTTTTATTAAACCGCTCTTTTTGCATGATAAATGTCGAACTCCCCGTACTCAACAAGTGATAAGATACAATCATTGATGAGCGATACAGGGTAAAAAATTTATTATGAAAAGCATATTAAAAAAAATCGGTCAAAACCCTCAAGGTAGCATGTCGCTATTTATAAAGGGCGTTGGCCTTTTTGTTTTCGGACTATTGCTCGTGATGCTGGGTTATTATTACCATCACTATTGGCAAATAGCAGGTTTATTCGTTATCGCCATTGCTTGCCTTATTTCTGCTTGGGCTTATATCGGAATTTTTCTTTACCGTATAACAAACGGTATTAATCGCCACAAACCTAAACGTTAGTTATTCGCCATCAACTTCAGCATCAATATTGCAAATGCCCATTACATCGGACTAATTGAAAAGTGGTGGCTAGCAATAATAAAACCTTCACGTAAATAAAACTTATGCGCCATATAACGCTGTACACCAGAATCTAAATGCATTTGCTGGCAGCCTGACTCTTTCGCATAGCTCTTTAGCCACTTAACCATGCAACGCCCTGCACCTTCTGAGCGTGAGGTTTCATTTGAAACAAAGTCATCAACGTATATATGTTTACCCCACGCAAGCTTTTCACCAATGACAAAACCGGCAACACACAAAACACGTTTATCATCTTCAATATAGGCAATGTGATAGCCCGCTGACATTTGCTTTTTAACTTGTTTTTTAATGTAAGGAACAGAAAATTGTGGACGCAGTTGCTGTAATACTTCTGCTATTTCTTTTAAATCAGTTTCACCATTTGCTAATTTAACATCCATTACGCTACCTTTTTTAAATTGGAAAAGTGAGAAGTTCGCAATACTATTGCGTGGTTCGTTTTTAATACTGATAAAGGTATTTCTTATAATGCCATGCTAGCGTAATACCTCTTGCTAGCATAAAGCAACTAAATGCCGCCCAAAGACCATGATTTCCGAATGACTGTAATAAAAACCATGTCGGAAAAAAGCACAAAAAAGTAGCTATAAGCATGCTATTTCGCATCGCTTTCGCCTGCATTAAACCAACATAAATGCCATCAAACAAAAAGCACCAACAAGCAAGTAGTGGTAGTACTATCATCCATATCAGATATTGATTAGCAAGAGCTGAAACCGAAGGGATATTCGTTATTAGTGTAATCATTTGCTCTCCTAATACCGCAAAAAGCAACGCAAATGCCATGGCAAAAATAAAGGTCCATAATAAAGAGGTTTTTACCACTAAGTTCAGCTTGTTATTCGAGTTTTCACCTTTAGCTTGGCCAACCATAGCTTCAGCAGCATTGGCTATACCATCTAAACCAAATGAAATGAGTAATATAAAGTTCATCAAAATGGCATTGGCAGCCACCACTTCATCACCTAACCTTGCCCCTTGAAATGTAATAAAAACAAAACAGATCTCTAAACAAAGTGTACGAATTAAAATATCTCGATTAAGTCTAAAAAAAGCGAGTAAAGCCGACTTTTCAAATAGCTGCTTTTGTTCTTTTAAATATTGGCGAATAGAAAATTTACGCTGTTTATTATAGAAGGCGATAAAATAAAGCCCTAAAGCTAAGCCTATATATTCAGACAATAAAGTGGCAAATGCGACCCCTTGTACTTGCCATTCAAGTACCAGCACAAAAATCAGATCAAGCACCACGTTGATAACATTAGTAACAATGAGCACCCACATCACGCCTTTCGCTTGATGATTGCCCAATAGCCAGCCAAGAATAACCAAATTCATTAATGACGCAGGAAGTCCCCAAATTCTAATATCACAATATTGGCGAGCATAAAGCTGTACTTCAGCAGAGCCACCAGCAAGCATCAGCGCCACATCTAAGTAGAATGTTTGCAAAATAATCATCACTAGCGCCAACATCAAGCCGACTAATAACCCGCGCAATAAAATAAGCGCATCTTGTTCTTTATCTTTTGCACCATAAGCTTGAGCCGATAGCCCAGTGGTCGACATTCTTAAGAAACCACAAAGCCAAACGATAAAAGTAATGACCATAGCACCTACTGTGCTACCACCAAGGTAGTAGGCTTCGTCTAGATGTCCCATGACGGCGGTATCGACTAAACCCAATAATGGTACGGTAATATTTGATAAGATCATCGGAATTGCGAGGGCAAATAATTGCTTATGCATTTTCGCATTTTTGATATGCAACAAAAAAACATCCTAAAAGAAAGATAAAGGTATAAATATTCGTGAAAAAGCGTTATTTTTTACTCTTAAATATTCTCGCCATAACGTCACGATACTCAACGGATTACAACATGAAAAAAGGCTTACTCGCGCTCGTTTTTTTCTCCATGCATTTTTACGCGTCAGCTGCAGTGATATTGCAGTATCATCATGTTAGCGATAATACACCAACTAGCACCAGTATTTCACCTGAACAATTCGCTGCTCATTTGAAATTTTTAGAAGATAATGACTTTGATGTCGTGCCGATGGCACAAATTGTTGATCATATTAAAAACCAAACGGCTATGGATGACAAAACTGTCGTTATCACCTTTGATGATGCCTACCTTGACGTGGTAGAAAATGCAAAGCCGCTACTCGACAAATATGGTTATCCTTATACCATTTTTGTTAACCCTGGCATTATTGAGCAAGGTTCAAAACGTTATTTATCATGGAATCAACTGGCAGCATTGGCTAAAGATGGTGTAACTATTGCCAACCATGGCTTCGAACACGACTCATTAGCTCGTATTGAAAAAGGGGTTTCCGAGCAGCAATGGCTTGAACAACATACCGAAAAATTATTGTATGCTGAGAAGATAATTGAAGAAAAAACCGGACAAAGTTGGCGTTATTTTGCCTACCCTTACGGTGAATACACGCCAGCAACTCAACAATGGTTAACAGACAATAATTTTATTGGTTTTACTCAACAGTCTGGCGCAGTGGGTCTTAATACTGATTTAACGACAATACCCCGTTTTCCAGCCTCAAAACCATACGATAAAATATCGAGTTTACGAGACAAATTAAACTCACTGCCATTTTCTATTTCGCTTAGTGATAAAGACTCTAAAACACTATTTAATTATCAAGAGGCAACGTCTGTTACCTTTAATATCGTACTTGACGACTTTTATAAGTCACAATTAAATTGTTATGTTTCTGGGTTAGGCCGCCAAAAAATAACTTGGCAAAATGAAAGCAGCTTCACTATTAAATTTAGTAAACCATTACCGGCAGGACGAATTCGCAGTAACTGTACTGCGCCAAGTATCAGTAATCCGGGTCGCTATTATTGGTATTCAAAACCTTGGTTTGTACTTAAAGAAAATGGCGACTGGTATCCACTATAAGCTCTTTAGAGAACTACCAAAATGAAAGACGGCAATTGCCGTCTTTTTTAATTGAAAAACTTTAGTCGCTATTCTCTATACAGTGCATTAATTTTTTCAAAATCTTCAACCATAGCTTTAGCTGTCACTAATGGCAGTTCACCAACCTCGTGCTCTGGTTTAAAAATGGCGCTCACTTGTCCTTGAGGATTAACAAGTACAATCGAAGAGCTGTGATCAACCATATATTCTTCATTTAGCTCTGCAGCTTCCACCATCGTATACATCATGCCTAAGTTGCGTGAAAACGGAAAAAGTACGGAATGATCAGCTCGCAGTGCAATAAATTCATCATTAAAGTAACCTACAAAGTTGGCTAGCGCCTCTTGAGTATCACGCTGCGGATCTACGCTTACTAAGAGCACTTGGCTCTCTTTGTTTATCGCTTTTAATTCATCATAAATGCTATTAAATTTTTGTAACGTGGGCGCACAAACATGTGGACAAGAAGTATAGCCAAAAAATACCCAAGACCATTTTCCTTTGAAAGATTCTTGATTAAACAATTTGCCATGATGATCAGTTAACTCAAACGGCTTAATTGTACGTGGTTTTTGATAATACAAAGCATGTTCAGGTTGTGCTAATTGCGGTTTAGCCAACAAAATATTGCCGCCAATAACGCCTACAAGTGTAATGGCTAAAGCGCTTAGCATAAGATTAACTCTGTTCATTTATAGCTATTCCCTTATTATAAAAATTGCCTCTTAACTTACCCGTTAAGCTTGCCCGCTAAACTGGCAAGTTAAATAGGTAGTGCATAATGATCAACTAAGAGCACAATAAACAACAACATCAAGTGCACTATTGAGAACTTAAAGGTGTCCATCGCGGTTTGTTCATTGGCATTAAATTTCAACTTCCACGCATAAGCAAAAAACATCGCATTTAAAACCACTGCGCCGATAAGATATAACCAATTACTCATGCCGACTAAATAAGGCAGCAAACCAACAATAAAGAGCAAAACGGTATACAGCAGAATTTGGGTTTTAGTAAATTCAATGCCATGGGTAACCGGTAACATCGGAATATTTACTTTGGCATATTCATCTTTTCGATGAATAGCCAAAGCCCAAAAATGCGGTGGCGTCCAAGTAAAAATAAGCAAAACGAGTAAAAGCGCATGCGGATGCACTTCGTTAGTCATCGCGGTCCAACCCAATAATGGCGGAATAGCACCCGCTAAACCGCCTATCGTAATATTTTGTGGCGTCGCTCTTTTCAAATACATGGTATAGATAAAACTGTAACCAACGAGCCCTGAAAATGTTAGCCAAGCGGTTAATGGGTTAACCATAAAATAAAGCATAACAAAGCCAATTATGGCAATGCTTATAGCAAACGTTACTGCGTTAGGTGTTGACAGTTGTCCGTTGGGTAAAGGGCGATTTCTCGTTCGTCCCATCACCGCATCTATTTTCTCATCAACAATATGGTTAATTGCCGCCGCCGCCGCCGACAATAAGGCAATGCCAATCGTAGCCGGCATAAGTAAATGAAACGGAATGCCTGCTGGTACGGCCAAGCTCATACCAACCACAGCAGTCAATACTAATAAAGCAACAACCTTTGGTTTTGTTATATCGTAATAAGCGCGCAGCCTACTTCTAAAAGACAGCTGACCTATTGCATTGATTGTAGATATTTCATTCATAATAACGTCCTCATATCTTTCGTTTAAGACAATAAGCCATAGAAATTAATGCCAACATTAAACACGCGGCTACTATGTTGTGCGCTATGGCGACTGGTAGGGGTAAAGAAAACCATATATTACTGATGCCAAGTGAAACTTGAGCTACAAGCACGACAATTAGAGTTACCGCAGACTTTTTAAAAAATGCCGTTTGAGACTTGGTAAATACCGCCAGTGCTAACCACCCTAAATAGAGTAAGGTAATAATAGCGCCCATTCGATGCATTACATGAATAGTAACGCGATCGTTATGCGGTAAATGTCCGTACTCATAAGTAGTTCTTTCTGGCGGAATAACATCAAATGACTGTTCAAAAGTAAGTTGCTCTAACCAACCAGATTGGCAAATGGGTAGCTCGGTACAAGTTAACGCGGCGTAATTAGACGAAGTCCAGCCACCAAGGGCAATTTGGCCAGTCAAAACAACCACACCAATCATGGCGTATCTGCTGTATTTTTTAACCGCCCAATCCCCAACGGGTAATCGATGAGATTTCAAACGTAAATAAAGTAAAAATAATAAACATAAGGTGGTAAATCCACCGAGTAAATGCCCCATCACAACAATAGGCATAAGCTTCATTGTGACTGTCCACATACCTAAGGCTGCTTGAAATATAACCGTGCACAGTAAAAAAATAGGCAGATAAAGTGGTGTACCTTGCTCTCTATTTTTAATAGAGAGCAAGGTAATTACAAGTATCAGCAGACCAAGGGAGCCAGCAAAATACCGGTGTATCATTTCGTTCCAAGCTTTTGCCGGTTCAACCGCACGTTCGGGAAATGCTAATTCAGCTTTGGCTATTTGCTCTGCACTTTCAGGTACGTCAATTAAACCATAGCAACCAGGCCAGTCGGGGCAGCCCAAACCAGCATGGGTTAATCGCGTATATGCACCAAGTGTAACAACAACAATTGCCAGCAATATGCTGACAAAAACCAATCGTCTAATGGTATGTTGCATTATCCGATCCTTGAATATTTAAGCAGTTTTTTAAAATCAGCTAGAATTGCTTTACCTAATATCGGCAGTGCTTTTTCTTCTGCAGGTAAATCATGCGATAACACCACATTGCCGAGCGGATCAACAATAAAAATATCACCCAGTTTACCTTGTTGGTTATCTAGGGTTTGGCTATCTAATATTTGAGCATCAATAATTTTCCAGCGATTTTCCGATAAGTTTTCAAGATCAACAGGTACATGATCAGCTAAAGCAACGGGCTGAACACGCTTCATTTCTTTGCCGAGGGCAATATATGTTTTATGTACATTGGTAAAGGCAACAATACAGGCTTGAGTACATGGTTTAGGTAAATTGAAAACCATTAGCCACGGTTGCTGTAACTTTTCTTCATTTTGTAATGAAGCAAGTCCAAGGTCGGTTAGATGAATAGGCTTTTCTAGCAGGCTGCCTTGATTAGTAACGCCATAATCAAACCATTGCAGCTCTAGTGCCAATTTCGCAAAAGCGATAGGTACAATAAAGACGCAACACAGTAAAATTAAATTTTGTCTTCCTTTTAGTTTTTCGGCATTTGAAACAACTTGAAATCCCATACAGCTACGCCTTACTATTTAAGTTATTATTTTCAAATTTTTGGCTAAAAGTTTAATTAACAACTTTGGCCTTCAACATTTTTCGATTTAACCGCAGCCCATATCATTAAGCTTAACCAAGCTAGCGCTAAACTAAACCATTGAAATGCATAACCCCAATGCTTTTCTGGTGGCATTACAACTGGCTGCCAATTTTTTGTAAAACCAATTTTTTCTTGTTTATCAACATAGATAACAAAAGGTAAAAGTGGCTTATCTAACAATGTAGATAATTTATCAATTTCAATTTGTTGAATACGAAGCGGCCAATTTTTTTCATCTAACTGTTGCTGCGTTAATTGAATGCCAATTTCAACAAACCGTATATTGCCCTTAAAGCTAACGTCCCCAGATAACGGCTCGATAATGGGTAGTTCATCTCTATTAATACTGCCCTTAAGCCAGCCTAAATTTACCAGAAAACTAAAATCATTTGCCTGAGCTAACTGAATAATACGATAGCCAAACTGGCCATTATTAGGCTGATTATCTAATAAAAAAACTGTTTTTGAATCGAACTCGCCTTTAACAAAAACGGGCAAGTCATTCAGTGATACATGATCATTTTTATCATACTTTTCTAATAGCACGTCTAATGACATCACATCATTTTTTTGCAGCATTTCAATTCTTGCTAAACGTTGCTCTTTTTCAATTGCTCTAGCACTTTGCCAAAAACCAAGCTTGATTAATAAAGCAAATACAAGCATGGTAATAATCACCCATAACCAGTTAATTGCTCGTTTTTGATTGGTTTTTTTACTAATTGCCACTTGCTACCTAATGGGTAATTAAAAGGAAATAACATGCTAATAAAAGTCATTATCTTCGGTTTATTAGGATTTATGGTTTATAACCTCTTTCATGCGCTGATTATTATGAATAAAAACGATCCTAACCAAGCGCCTATGTCTAAATTTATTGGTCGAAGAGTAATGACTTCTGTTGCTATCGTCCTAGTATTACTCTTAGCTATTTTAACGGGCGTAATTACACCAAACCCTAGACCGTTTTAAATTTGATAAAGGTGAAAGCGTCACCTTTATCAACAACTCGCTTTAAATGATATAAACAAAAACAAATAAGAAAACCCAGACAACATCGACAAAATGCCAATACCAACTCGCTGCTTGAAAAGCAAAATGCTTTTCTGGCGTAAAGTGGCCTTTCAATACTCTTAAAAAGACCACAAACAGCATAATAGTACCTAAGGTGACATGCATACCATGAAAGCCAGTAAGCATAAAAAAAGTACTGCCATAAATACCACTGTCTAAATAAAGTTTCATTTCATCAGCGTAAGCATGGGCATACTCTTGTACTTGGAAAAATAGGAATGCAATCCCTAATAGTATCGTTATCCCTAACCAAACTTTTAACTGCTTACGTTTGTCTTGCTCAAGCGCCACATGAGCAAAGTGTGCAGTAACAGAGGAAGTTAATAATAAGATAGTATTAACAAGTGGCAAGCCATACCACCCCATTGCTGTTGTCTCAGTACCATCAGGCGTTTTTATCAAAGGCCAAGTCGCTGTGAACTCAGGCCAGAGAATTTGGCCTGTCATTAAGTTATTGCCACCACCATCTAGCCAAGGTACGGCAAATGTTCTGGCATATAATAACGCGCCAAAAAATGCTGCGAAAAACATCACTTCTGAAAAAATAAACCAACTCATACCTTGCCTGAATGAGTTATCCATTTGAGGGCTGTATTTACCAGCCATCGATTCATTAATCACGTTACTAAACCAGCCAAATATCATATATATAACCAGTGAAATACCAGCAATTAATACCCAGCCCCCCCAACCCGATTCTTCAGTTGCTAAAGTTGATACATATTGCCCTGCGCCAATTGCGATCATAAATAGCGCTATCGCACCAACAATAGGCCAATGGCTTTGAGCTGGTACATAATACGATTCATATTCTTTTATTGTCATCGTCTTTCCTCTTTATAAGCGGCTACGCTCATGAGCTAGCATTGGCAGTGATGTCATATAACGTATAAGATAACGTCAATGTTTTTATATCACTTGGCAATTCTGGGTCGACATAAAATTGCAGCGCCATCTCCACTTCTTCATTGGCTTTTAGCGGTTGTTGATTAAAACAAAAACATTCAATTTTTTGTAAATATACCGCCGCTTGTCCAGGTGAAACTGATGGCACAGCTTGACCAACAATGTCGTATGCTGACTCATTTTTTGCGTAAAACTTAACTAATTTCATTTCACCAGGATGCACACTCACTTCATTAACCATAGGTTTAAACTGCCAAGGAATTCCTTTGGCGTTACGACTAATAAACTGCACTTTAACAATACGGCTTCGGTCAATACCATCAACGTCATATACTGCTGCGGTGGTATTAGTTTTACCGTTTAATCCGGTGATATCACAAAACACATCATATAAAGGTACTAACGCAAAACCAAAACCAAACATGGCAAATACTATAACCATTAATCGCTTAACAGATTTTTCGATTTTTTTATCAGTACCTTGTTCCATTTTTAGCTCCAACTAATCAATTTTAGGTGGTTTTTCAAAGGTGTGATATGGCGCAGGACTTGCCACTGTCCACTCTAATCCTTCAGCGCCATCCCATGGTTTAGCAGGTGCTTTTTCTCCTCCTTTAATGCATTTGATAACCACCGCTAAGAAAATTAATTGCGATAGACCAAAAGCAAAACCGCCAATACTTACCCACTTATTGAAATCAGCAAATTGCAATGCGTAGTCTGGAATTCTACGTGGCATACCCGCCAGCCCTAAAAAATGCATTGGGAAAAAGAGTAAATTCACTGATATTAACGAACACCAAAAATGCCATTTACTTAATGAATCGTTATACATATAGCCGGTCCATTTAGGTAGCCAATAATAAACGCCCGCATAGATAGAAAATAACGCCCCCGTTACCAGTACATAATGAAAATGCGCAACAACAAAATAAGTATCATGATATTGAAAATCTACGGGTGTCATCGCTAACATCAAGCCAGAAAATCCGCCAATAGTGAATAAGATAACGAAGGCAACAGAGAATAACATTGGCGTTTCAAAACTTATCGAACCTCGCCACATCGTTGCTGCCCAGTTAAATACCTTCACTCCGGTTGGCACCGCAATTAACATAGTGCAATACATAAAGAATAGTTCACCAAACAACGGCATGCCTGTCGTAAACATATGATGAGCCCAAACAATAAACGACAAAAAGGCAATAGATGCCGTCGCGTATACCATAGAGCTATAACCAAATAGTTTTTTACGTGAAAATGCTGGAATAGTTGTTGATACAATGCCAAATGCTGGCAAGATCATAATGTAAACTTCAGGATGACCAAAAAACCAGAAAATATGCTGGAACATCACGGGGTCGCCACCACCGGCGGCATCAAAAAAAGAAGTACCAAAATAAGTATCGGTTAATACCATAGTGACAGTGCCCGCAAGCACCGGCATCACCGCTATCAACAGGTAAGCCGTAATGAAAAATGTCCAAACAAACAACGGCATTTTCATGTAGGTCATACCTGGCGCTCTCATATTCATGATGGTAACAACTATATTAATTGCGCCCATAATTGATGAAATGCCCATAATATGAACAGCAAATACAAAAAATGCCGTACTACCGTTACTATAGGTTGTTGAAAGAGGTGCGTAGAAAGTCCAACCAAAATTAGGCGCGCCACTTTCCATAAAGAACGACGATAACAAAATAGTGAAAGCAAAGGGTAAAATCCAAAAGCTCCAGTTATTCAATCGTGGCAATGCCATATCTGGCGCACCGATCATCAGAGGTAGCATCCAGTTAGCTAAACCGGTAAAAGCGGGCATGATTTCACCAGATACCATAATCAACCCATGAACTGTGGTTAGCTGATTGAAAAAATCGGGTTCAACAATTTGTAAACCGGGCTGAAATAACTCAGCGCGAATCACCATTGCCATTGCACCGCCAGTAAGCAGCATAATGAAAGAGAACCATAAATACATTGAACCAATATCTTTATGATTAGTTGTGTATAACCAACGTTTAAATCCTGTCATTTTATGATCATGATGATCGTCAGTATCGTGCTGTGCGTTATCAATAGTTTCTGTGGTCATCTTACTTGCTCCTACTCGACACTTGCAGCATCAACATCTGCTGGTTGCACTACATCGCCCATATTATTGCCCCAAGCATTACGCTCAAAGGTAACAACGGCTGCGATATCGGTTTTACTTAACTGGCCTTTAAAAGCTGCCATTGCTGGATTCTTCTTACTGCCATTTATCACTATGTTTAAATGTTCAGTAATATTACCAGTAGCGACTTTACTGCCTTTAAGTGCAGGAAACGCAGGAGGTAACCCTGTGCCGGTAGGTTGATGACATGCAACACAAGCTTTTGCATAAACTTGCTCGCCTTTGCTCATCATTTCTTCTAACGTATAAGTTTTTGAAAGATCTTCTACAACTGCTTGCTCTGTGCTTTTTGAAACAACTTCAGATGCAGCAGCGATGTTATCTTCAATCGTAGCATTATTGCTAATGCCACTACCTGTACTCGCATTAGCAATAGCAGCGTTAACATCAGCTGCTTGAATAACATTCCCTGTATCATTACCCCATGCATTACGCTCATAGGTAACAACTGCGGCAATTTGTTTTAAACTTAATTGTTTACCGTAACCTTGCATCCCCGTACCTGCTCGACCATTGAAAACAATATTAATATGTTCAGCAGCATCGCCAGTTGTTGCAACAGCACTGCCCTTTAAGGCAGGAAAAGCTGGTGGTAAACCCACACCTGTTGGCTGATGACAAGCGGCACAATAAGCAATGTAAGTTGTTTGCCCTAACGTCATTAATTCATCTTTAGACAAAGAGGCATTAAGTGATTGTTTTTCAGCCTCAGCAGCTTGCGCTTTCATTTGGGCTTGCTGTGTTATCCAAGTCGCATAATCTTGTTCAGACTTAACTTCTACAACTATTGGCATAAAGCCGTGATCTTTACCACAGAGCTCTGCACATTGGCCTCGATACACACCCGGTGTATTTACCTTAGTCCATGCTTCATTGATAAAGCCCGGGTTAGCATCTTGTTTAATAGCAAAATCTGGCACCCACCACGAATGAATAACATCATCAGAAGTGATCAGAAAGCGTACTTTTTTATTTGCCGGAATAACTAACTTGCGATCAACTTCCAAAAGGTAATTTTCTCCTTTGGTGGCCGATGTACCATTTTGATTTTCATATTGTTCGCGAGGCGTTGAGAGAACAGAGTAGAATTCAATGTCTTGATCAAAGTACTTATAATGCCATTTCCATTGGGAAGCAGTTATTTGAATGGTAACGTCGGAGTCGGCGTTATTCTCCATATCAATCAAGGTACTTGTTGCGGGAACTGCCATAACGACAAGAATAATTATGGGGATTGCGGTCCATAGTATTTCTACTTTGGTACTTTCATGAAAGTCAGCAGGTTTTGCCCCTTTTGATTTTCGATGAAATACCATTGACCAAAACATGGCACCAAAAACAATAAGGCCTATAACCGTACAAATATAAAGTACAAACATATGTAAGTCATAAACTTCCAGACTTATATCCGTTACCCCTTTAGTAAGGTTTAACTGCATATCTGCCCAAGCTGAACTAGAAAGTAAGCAGCCTAACAGCGGCCAACTTAGGTTACGTCTCTTCACTCGACATCTCCTGTGTCCTTCTAAAATAGTGAAAACAGCATATAAAATAGGCTTAAGCAAACTAAGCAAATTTTTATACCCTGCAGATTTTTATTGTTATTTATGACGTAAAAAATGGAGCTGTGACTTTACGTCTTATTGTTGTTTTTTAATCTACATCTGTACACTTTCCACTCTAGAATTACTCAAAAGTTGATCTAGGTCAATTCATAATTTTGTGCATGTAAAAATAAATACCAATAAATTCAATGAAGTAATAACTCTAAATTTGCAGATAGCTACTAGCAGCACTCACTTTAAGGTAAGTAAAGTCAATTGTGATAATTCTCACAATATGTCGTATTTTTTATGATGGCTGTTAAGCAAACCTCAAAGTGCTTTGTGAGGTTATTTATTTGAAAAAGATAAATTAAGAGCATTAAAAAAGGCTCATAACAAACGTTATGAGCCTCTCGCAAAAATATTTTTTATTAAATATTAAACATTCTTTACCCGAGCAGAGGTTAACTACATCCAATCGGCAGTTCGAATAACACCAACAGCGATACCTTCAATATTAAAATTCTGAGAAGTTAAATCAACTTTAATTGGTGAGAAATCTTCGTTTTCAGCATGAAGATAAACAACATTACCTTCACGTTTAAAACGCTTAACCGTCACATCGTCTTCAACTCGCGCGACGATAACTTGACCATTTTGAACATCCGTTGTTTGATGCACGGCAAGAAGATCACCATCTAAAATGCCAATATCCTTCATACTTTCACCATTTACCCGCAGTAAATAATCAGCCGGCGGATTAAATAAGCTGCCATCAACTTTATAATGCTCTTCAACATGCTCCTGAGCTAAAATAGGTTCACCAGCGGCTACGCGGCCAATAAGTGGTAAACCTTCTTCTTCAATAAATTCTTCACTTAACCGAATGCCACGTGAGGTTCCTGGAAGCATTTCAATGTAGCCCTTCTTAGCCAATGCCTTGAGATGCTCCTCCGCCGCATTGGCTGATTTAAAACCGAAAAAATCAGCAATTTCCGCACGAGTTGGCGGCATACCGGTATCAGATATTTTCTCTTTAATGAGATCAAAAATTTGTTGCTGTCGAGGTGTTAATGGTTTTAGCTTTTCCATTAGAAGCTCCTGTAATTTTGCACAGTATTACTGTCATTGTATACAGGCTGTAAATAAACGCAACTAGTTCGCAATAATAACTCGGTTTCGGCCTCGTGCCTTGGCGGCATAAAGCGCTTTGTCGGCTCGCTCAATAAATGTAGAAACTTGCTCTTTATGTTTTTGTGCAATACCAAAACTTGCTGTTAGCTTAATTCCTTGTGGCCAATCATATTTTTCAATTAAGACTCTAATAACTTCACTGAGATCCACTAAATTTTTGAGCTCTGTATTTGGACAAACCAAGAGGAATTCTTCGCCTCCCCAGCGCGCAAGAAAATCAGTATCTCTTGAATTTTCACTGATTAAACGAGAAAAAATTTGTAGCACTTCATCGCCAACCCCGTGCCCATAGGTATCATTCACTACTTTAAAGTGATCAATATCGATAAAAGCAATTGAAATTATTGGGATCTCATTAATAAACACCGCTTCAATACCAGAACGATTTAATGCCCCTGTCAGGGGATCTCGCTCAACTTGCTCTTTAAGTGTTTCACTTTCGATATTAAGCAGTTTATTTAGCTTTCTGAGCTCTTTTGATTTTT
>PJEL010001404.1_pt1 | contig 24594 bp, 24 predicted proteins | sample 1853271 | NCBI WGS metagenome assembly PJEL01 (sample SAMN08108733, study PRJNA415343) | Invertebrate metagenome, whole genome shotgun sequencing project. | host: Globobulimina | place: Sweden: Gullmar Fjord | collected 2015-08
CCCCGTTCCGATATCGGAACGGGGACTTTTTTATTGCTAACAACTAATTTGTCATTCCCGTGATGTTTTGGGCGGGAATCCAGTAACCATAACAAATTCTCATACAAATTCTTATATATTTATAACAGCCCCTGGTTCCCAGCCAAGAAGCTCACTGGGATGACAAGGAAAAGATATCTTTAATCGAAAAATTATTATACATAACCAGAATATAAGTTAATTATATGGAACGGGGGATGAAAAGCCAAGAAAAACTTTAAGGAGTTTTAGGATTAAAAGGTTAGTGGAGCCATCGAGCGGAATTGAACCGCTGACCTGCTGATTACGAATCAGCTGCTCTACCAACTGAGCTACGATGGCACCTGAGTCTGGAATAGAAGAGGCCGGGGCAGAGGTTACTTTCCTCTGGAGATCCTTTCTTCCTCTTCCTGCTCGGTCTTACAATCGATGCACAAAGTGGTGACTGGTCTTGCATGAAGCCTTTTGATCCCTATAGAATTCTCACAGGCTTCGCAGTATCCATACGTGTTGTTGCTTATACGCTCAAGGGTCTTATCTATCTTCTTGAGAAGGCCTCTTTCCCTGTCCCTGAGCCTCAGCATGAAGTTCCTATCTGTCTCAGCAGTAGCCTGATCACCCATATCAGGATAGTTCAGGTCGCCAGGCAGGATGTTGAGTGTTTCGGCAGCATCTTTTAAAAGGGACTCTTTTTGTTTTATAAGGTTCTGCATTATCACAAGGATAGTCTTCTCCCTTGCGGTCATTGTAGGTTTCTTTCTGGAAGTCTTCTTTGCAGCAGTCTTCTTAACGGTTTTCTTCTTTACAGATGAAGCCTTCTTTGTTGTAGGGGTCTTCTTCTTCACAGTAGTTTTCTTTTTAACTGTCTTCTTCTTCACAGCAACTTTCTTCTTAACTGTTTTCTTCTTGGCAGCTTTTTTTATAGTTTTCTTTGCCATCTATTAGCCTCCGAATCAACTATCATAATGGATTATGAATAACATGTACGATAACAAATTTACCTTTTCAAGTCAAACGCTTTACCGGTGAAAATGATAACCGGGAAGTTAATCCGTTGCAGGATGTTTTTTGTCTATAATTGATATATATTAAAAGCTTATAAGTAATAAAGTGTGATATAATTTTTTCATTCAAACTGAACTGATATATATGATAAACGGAGGGGTTCGATGTTGCTTGGTGTAAATGTTGACCATGTTGCAACAGTAAGAGAGGCGAGGAAGGGTGAGTATCCGGATCCTGTTGTCGCTGCTGCTCATGCTGTCAAGGGCGGGGCAGACGGCATTACCATACATCTCAGGGAGGATAGGAGGCATATACAGGACAGGGATCTTATCCTCATGAGAAAGAAAATGAAGGTTGAACTGAACCTTGAGATGGCAGCTACAAAGGAGATGATCGGGATCGCGCTTAAGGTTCGGCCGGATATGGTGACGCTTGTACCGGAAAAGAGACAGGAACTTACCACCGAAGGCGGCCTGGATCTTAAGAAGAACAGGAATAAGATAAAGAAGGCCATTGATATTATTCAAGACGCCGGTATACCTGTAAGCCTCTTTATAAACCCTTCAATGACTGATGTTGCCGTTTCAAAGACTATTGGAGCCTCAATGGTCGAGATACATACAGGACGTTATGCAGACACTAAAGGCAAGAGAAGGACGATAGAGCTTAAGAGGGTAAGGGATTCGGTAAATAAAGGACTTGAAGTTGGCCTTCTGGTCAATGCAGGCCATGGACTTAACGCTGATAATGTAAAGAGAATTGCTTCTATCAAGGGCATAAGAGGCCTCTATATCGGACACGGTATAATATCCGACTCGATATTCATCGGGCTTGAGAAGGCCGTAAGGAAGATGAAGAAGCTGATGAAAGAGAGCAAGAGGTAGCCGATGATCTATGGTGTGGGAATAGATATAGTCAAGGTGTCCCGCATGAAGGAGATGTCAGAGAAGTGGAAAGACAGATTCTTTGAGAGGGTATTCACTGAAAAAGAGATCGCCTACTGCAAGGAGAAGAAGAACCCCTATATTTCCCTATCTGTAAGGTTTGCCGCAAAAGAGGCTGTGATAAAGGCTATAGGTTCAAAGGCATTTATCGACATGACCGATATTGAGGTGATAAATAGCGATACCGGCAAGCCATCTATTATTATTAATGGGAAGCTTAAAGCATTCTTTGATGAGAAGGGGATAAAGCACTGCCACCTGTCCCTGAGCCATGAGAGAGAATACGGCGTGGCATATGTTGTATTAGAGAAGTGAAGTACCTGCCTCGCAATCAGTATTGCCATGAAACACTTTCTTTATCCTCAGTGATGTTGCCCTGCCCATTATACGGATCTTTCTGACCGCATAGATAAGAGAAACAAGGAGGCCTGTGAATCCTGCTGCTGCGTCAAGGCCCTTGATCCCGGTTGATTGTGAAATATAGTAGCCGAGAAATGAACTCGCGAACAGGACGATTACCGGAAGAATGAATACAAAGAAGTAGCCCGCTGCATGGCTCTTTGCCTCAAGGCTGATCTGAACCGTGTCGCCTGTGTGTGCCCCTACAGGATTTTGAACTTCAAAGACCATACCGTCGCCCTGCTTGCCGCATATCCCTGCCTGGGCCTTGCCGCATTCTTTGCAGGCCTTGCTCTTGTTTGTCCTGACAATGGCAATGTCCCTGTCGGTCTTGAGCACGGTTGCTGTCTCTATCTCATTTGTCTGCATCGTAAAGCCTCTCTTTAATATTGTAATATCCCGGCATGATTTCCTTTATGATAAATATCATGTTAATGATTAATTGATAATTGTAATGCGCTGATTTATACTGAAAAAATAACGAGGAATAATGTTGAAGGTTGCTACAGCGAAAGAGATGCAGTGGATAGACCGCACTGCCATAAGAAGCCACAGGATTGCAGGAACGCTGCTTATGGAGCAGGCAGGGATCGCCTGTTTTGATAAGATTAACGAGCTGTACCCGACAATTAACGTGATAATTCTCTGCGGCGGGGGGAACAACGGCGGTGACGGTTTTGTCATTGCAAGGCTGCTTCATAAGCAGGGCAGGGATGTTAAGGTCTTTCTTGCTGCGGCTGTAAAAAGGCTGAAGGGCGATGCAAGGATAAATTATGACGCAGCGAAGGATCGCAGAGTCGATATATCCTCTTTCAAAAAGTTCATTGATCTGAAGCGAATCTCAAAACAGACACTTATAGTAGACGCTATGCTCGGGACAGGCCTTAGTAAGGAGGTGAAGGAGCCTCTCTCTGATGTCATTCGCAAGGTGAACAGGCTTTCATCCCCTGTTCTGTCTATTGATATCCCCTCAGGTATATCGGCAGATACAGGTCAGATCATGGGTATTGCTGTTAAGGCTGACCATACTGTAACATTCGGGCTTCCCAAGCGAGGGCATCTGCTTTATCCCGGCGCTGATCATACAGGCGGTCTTTATATTGCTGATATAGGTTTTCCCAAAAAGTTGTTGAGCTCAAGTAAGATCAAGGCAAACCTTTTCCAGAATAAGGATGCTGTAAAACTTATCCCGAAAAGGCCGAGAAACTCACATAAAGGAACTTACGGGCATGTGCTCATCGTTGCCGGTTCAAGGGGCAAGACGGGTGCGGCCCTTATGGCTGCAAAGGCATGTCTTGGAACAGGCGCTGGCCTAGTAACTATCGGCGTGCCTGAGACGCTTCTGGATGTTTTTCAGGTAAGGGTAACAGAGGAGATGATACTGCCCCTGCCTGATAAGGGTGACGGTACCTTGTCTTCTGATGCAGCAGCAGATATTCTCTCCTTTATAAAAAAGAGGAGAACAGTCCTTGCGATAGGCCCCGGCCTCTCTAATGACAATGAAATCGCAGCTCTTGTAAAGGAGATATTGGCAGGTGCGAAGGCTCCTGTTGTTATAGATGCGGACGGATTGAATGCCATAGCCGGAAGGACAGGTATATTGAAGAAGTGTAAAGCCTCTATTGTGCTTACACCTCATGCAGGGGAGATGTCGAGGCTGCTAAAACAGGATTCAGAAGTGATAGAGAAAGACAGGATAGGTACGGCCGTATCTTTTGCCAAAAAGACGGGAATATGCCTGGTTCTCAAAGGCGCTCCTGCTGTTACTGCAACATCGGAAGGAGATGCCTTCATCAACTCATCCGGGAATCCGGGGATGGCAACTGCAGGGTCTGGAGATGTGCTTACAGGTATGATATCAGCACTTCTTGCCCAAGGCTTGAGACCTTACAAGGCATCTGTTCTGGGTGTATATATGCACGGAATGATAGGAGATATTGTTGCTCAGGAGAAGGGCGAACATTCGCTTATTGCTTCAGATATTATTAATGCTATCCCTTATGTCTTCAGGTCGATCAAAGGATAATGACGATGTATGAACTTGTGCTTCCTCCAAACTTATCCATGCAGGGTTTAAATGCATTCTTCACAACTAAAGATACAGCATTCGCTGACCTCTCCGAATTACTTGAGCGAGAGTTAAATGTAAAGGCGGATATCTTCATGCCGATTCAGAAGCATACCAACACAGTTCATCTTCTTGAGAAAGACCATGAGCCTGTCACAGCAGATGCTGTAATAACATCTGAGAAGAATGTGCTGATAGGGATTAAGGTGGCGGACTGTGTGCCGATACTTCTTTACGACAAGGCAAGGGGTGTTATCGCTGCGGTACACGCAGGGTGGCGAGGCACGGCAGGCGGGATACTGATCAATACCCTGGAGGCAATGAGTGAAGCATTCGGCTCTATGCCAGGAGATATACTGGCAGCCGTGGGGCCGAGCATAAAGGGCTGCTCATATGAGGTTGATGAAGAGGTCAAGTCGTTGGTGATGAAAACGTCAGGAGATGGCGGGTATTTCAAAAAGGCCGGTGATAAATATCTTCTGGATCTGCCGCTGGCAAATAAAGTGCAGGCCATGTCAGCAGGTATGTCGGAAGATAATATATGGCTTTCTGATGAGTGTACCTTCTGCAGCCCTCATAAGTATCATTCCTATAGGCGCTCAGCAAGCGATGAAGGAAGGCAGGGCGGTTTTATTGTTATGTGCTAAAATATAAAAAATCAATCAATGGTTCGAGCTGTTTGAACAGCTTGATCGGCTTGAACTGTTTTTCCTGGAGGATACATGATAAAAGCAAAAGATATTATGACAAGTGATGTCATAACCATAAGGTCGGATGCGACTGTTGAGGAGCTGGCACGGCTTCTGATCGAGCACAGGTTTAGCGGTGTTCCTGTTGTTAATGAAAACGGCGATCTTGTCGGCATTGTTACTGAGCACGACCTTATCAGCAAGAACAAAAGGCTTCATATACCGACGGTTATCAGGTTGTTTGATGCCTATATAATGCTCGGCTCAGGCAAGATGGAGGATGAGATGAAGAAGATGGCAGCCTCCACGGTCGAAGATATCTGCACAAAGGATGTTGTCTCAATAAATGAAGAGACAACCCTTGAGGAGATTGCCACCATAATGTCAGAGAAGAACATACACCTTCTTCCGGTGCTCAGGGACAAAGCGGTTGTGGGTATTGTTGGAAAGGTTGATATAGTCGGTGCAATGACAGGTGAAGCTTAAGAGTAGAAGCGATACAGAGACAAGGGATATCGGCAGGAGGATCGGAGAGAGGCTGGCCCCCGGGGATATTCTCTGTCTCTACGGCGAACTTGGTGCAGGCAAGACCACGATGGTCAAGGGCATAGCATCTGCATTTGGTATCAATGACCGGGATATTACCAGCCCGAGTTTTACAATAATTATTGAGTATGAGAGTGAGATCCCTTTCAACCATATCGACCTTTACAGGCTTTCAGGGGAAGGGGCATCAGAACTCGGGCTCTATGAATACTTCAACAAAAAGAGCGTATCTGTCATAGAATGGGCTGAGAGGGCTGAAGAAGAGATACCTGATGATGCTGTAAGGGTCCGGCTCAGCTATAGCGGCATAGATGAAAGGGACATAACGATAGAGGGCCTTGAGATATGAAGAGAGTAGGGGTAATAGCAAAGAGAGGTGTTCCTGAGGCGATCGAGGCTGTGCGCGATGTCCTTCTGTGGCTGAAGGAGAGAAAGTACAGGGTATCGGTTGACAGCCGGACTGCAGCTGCGCTCAGGATCAAGGGCTGTGAGATAGATAAGCTCCCTGCAAGATCTGATATTATTCTCGTCTTCGGCGGTGACGGTACTCTCTTGAGTGCTGCCCGTTCAGTAGGTAAAAAGGGCATACCTATCCTAGGAATAAACCTTGGAACACTTGGTTTTATCACAGAGATAGGCAGGGATGATATCATTGAAAACCTTGAGAAGGTCTTTTCTGGCGAGTATGTGCTTGAGGAGAGGATAAGGGTGTCAACCGATGTCTACCGTAAGGGAAAGAAACTCCCTGGATACAGCGCCCTGAATGATGTGGTTCTTCACAAGAGTGCTCTTTCAAGGATGTTTGAGCTTGATATCAGGATCAATAAAAAACATGTAACAACATTCAGGGCTGACGGTCTTATCGTATCTACCCCGACAGGTTCAACGGCACATTCTCTTTCCGCAGGCGGGCCTGTGCTCTATCCGACACTTGAGTCATTTTTGATGACCCCTATATGTCCACATACGCTTACCATCAGGCCTCTTGTGCTTCCTGACGACTTTTCGCTTGAGGTCATTGTTAAGTCAGGTGACCATGTATATCTTACGATCGACGGCCAGGTAGGGCTGCCGCTTAAGATCAATGATAAGGTAAAGATACAGAAGGCGGATTACACCACAAAGTTTGTGAACCTTTATGACAGGGACTATTTCTATATCCTCAGGTCAAAGATGAAGTGGGGGGAGTAATATAAAAAAGTTAAGAGTTTATAGTTAAGAGTTGAAAATTAAAAAGATAGGCGTTAATAAAACCAATGGCAACAAAGACTGAAATAATAAAAGAACTCAGAAACTCCATGGAGTTCTATAAAGAGCTGGGCTATGAGTTTCTGCCGATTAAGTCTGAGGATATCTCTTCCAGTTTGCAGAAGTGCTCCACGCCTGAGACAGTACCGGCCTCTGTTAAAGCAGACGGTGACTTAAGCAGTGAAGAGAGGCTGAGCACTCTTAAAGATAATATTGGCGACTGCCGCAGGTGTAAGCTTTCAAGCGGAACTAAGAATATTGTTTTTGGGGAGGGCGATCCTAATGCGCGGCTCATGTTCATAAGTGAGGGTTCCAGAAAGGATGACGGAAGGCCATTTGCCGGTGATGCGGGAAAGGTGCTGGGTAATTTGATAAATAAGATGGGTTTCAGGCGTGAGGATGTATACATTGCGAGCATGGTCAATTGCATGCCTCCGGGCGGCAGGGGGCCGGAAGATGATGAGATGGATGCGTGCAGGGCATTTCTTGAAGAGCAGGTAGAGATAATAAGGCCTGCTGTAATTATCAGCCTCGGCCAGGTATCTACACAGGCACTTTTAAGGACGGATGTGCCCATAATCAATGCAAGGGGGCAGTTCTTTCTTTTTAACGGTATCCCCGTAATGCCCACATTCCACCCGGCCTATCTGCTGAAAAACCCCAAGGCCAAGACAGACACCTGGAGTGATGCACAGAAGGTGCTTGGAAAACTTAAGGGAGGCAGGAATATACAATGAAGAGACTCTGGGCGCCGTGGAGGATGGAGTATATACTTGATGAACACAAGCTGAACAGTTGCCTTTTCTGTGATGTCTCAAAGGCTAAAAAGACGAATGATAAAAAGAACCTGATCCTGTACCGAAGCGATCACTGCTTTGTAATGCTTAACAAGTATCCTTATAACAGCGGCCACATAATGGTCGTTCCTTATCTCCATACACCATCTTTTGACAACCTCTCTGATGAAATGCTCTTTGACCTTATAAAGACTGTGAGCTTTTCAGTCAATAAATTGAAAGAGGTCTTCAGGCCTGACGGATTTAATCTGGGACTCAACTTCGGCAAAGTAGCCGGTGCGGGTATGGGGTCTCACATGCACAAGCATATCATTCCCCGCTGGACAGGCGATACAGATACCATGCCGCTTATATCTGAGACTAGGGTGATGCCCGAACATCTGATGGAGACCTACAAAAAACTCAGCAAGGCCTTTAAGAAGTAGTTTTATAGACCGCGTCGTTACTATTCACAAGTATCTGCCGGAGGCATCATATGAGAAGATCTATAACATTTATATTAGTCCTTCTTTTGTTCAGCTGCTCTACACATGTTTCTGACCGTTCTTCAAATCAGCCGTTCTCAAGTCGTCTCTTTTTTGATCATGAAATGGGGGTATCGTTTTCTCTTGAAAAGAACTGGGACCTATATACAAGATCAAATATAGCAGGTTCAAAGTATGAAGAGCAGTTTTCCATAAATCAGACGAATACTTTTAAAACCCTACTCTTGGGGGAGAATGAGAATAAAAGGGCGTCTGTGCACCTCTTCTCCGAGGAGATAGATATGAGTCTGGAGCAATACTTCAAGCTCCTCTTTAATTCTAAGAAAGATAAGATTGAACCAGTCAATGCCAGGCTCTTTAGAACTGATAAGGGGAATTATGTCCGATGGAGCTTCAAGGTGCCGGTTAACAATTTTACTCTCAGGTATTTAGAATATGTATTCCCTGCAAACGGCCGGACATTCAGGCTCGGTTTCTGGACCATCAGTGCGCTTTATGATGATTATGTAAAGCTCTTTGATGAGATAGCAGCCACGACCTGTATCTTTACTCCCGGCAGTGATCCTTCAGACTGCAAATTATTGCTGACCGCCGGTGAAGCGGAGTCAGAGATAATCGAGTATGCAACAGATAAGAGAGAGCTGTACTTTAATAATGAAGCAAAAATATGTAAGGGCCGCGATAAAACATACATGTGGAGGGTGTCATCTCCCACAAACAACGTCTATCTCTTCGGCTCCATCCACTTTGCCAAACCTGAGATGTATCCTCTGGATACCCGGATCGAAAAAGCATTTGGCGACTCCGGCGTACTTGTGCTTGAGCTGGATTCAAGCAGTGAGGAGTTTAAGGAGAAGGTCAAGGAGATGTTCGCTTCAGCACAATACCCTGAAGGTGAATCATTGAGGGATCACATATCCGACGGAGTTTATAAAAGGCTTGAGGAGTATCTGAATAAAGTGGGAATACCTGTTTCCGGTTTCATAAATCTGAAGCCATGGGCTGTCACCCTCATACTGGAGACCATACAGTACCAGTCGCTGGGGTTCTCTCCTGAATATGGGATGGAGCAGTACTTTCTTAACAAACTTGATGATGAGAAGGGCATAGTTGAGCTGGAGACATTTGACGAGCAGATGGACATCTTCATCAAGTACCTTAATAATGAGACCTATCTCAGTTACGCACTTTTTAATATAGGCTCTTCAGAAAAAAACCTGTCAAAGCTATTCAAGGCATGGAGCTGCGGCAACACAAAGGTCATAAATGAACTCTTCTTTGATAAAACAATATCCTTTGATCCGGATGCTTCTGTTGTTCTGGAGAAGATGTTTTATGAGCGGAACCGTAAGATGTCAAAGAAGATAATCTCATTTTTGAAAGATGAGAGGGACTATTTTATCATGATAGGTGCCGGCCATCTGACTGGAGAGAAGAGTATTCTGACATATCTTAAAGAAGCCGGATACACAGCGGAACAGCTATGACGATTCTTGTTAATGACAGCTCAGATGCAATGAAGATCGATATATCTGAGATTAAAAGGTCGAGGCGGAGGTCTATAGCTGTTGAAGTACATGATGATACATCTGTTATTGTACGCGCACCAAGATGGGTATCCATGAAGTTCATCAATAAGTTCATAGATGAGAAGAGAGGATGGATACTCAAAAAACAGAATGAAGCTAAAGGGAAGATGCGTAATAATCCTCCAAGAGAGTTTGCCGCAGGTGAGGAGTTCTTTTATCTGGGAGAGCCATATAAGCTGAAGCTTGCTGATAAGCAGGAAGAACCGCTTACCTTTGACGGCGCATTTGTTATGTCTGAACGGCACAGAAGCAGAGGGCGTAAAGTGTTTACAGACTGGTACAGGCGTGAGGCTAAGAGGATAATACCCGGAAGGGCCCGTATCATCTCAGCCATGTCAGGGCTGAAGTATAAAAAGATGAGCATCACATCGGCAAAAAGCCGGTGGGTTTCATGCAGCGAGAGTGGAAATATAAACTTTAGCCTCTTCCTTGTAATGGCTCCGTTGAGGGTGATCGACTATGTTGTTACACATGAGATATCCCATATTTCAGAACTTAACCATTCAAAGAACTTCTGGGGCCGTGTCGAGTCACTGATACCTGATTTCAGGGAGCAGCAGAGGTGGCTCAAACAGCACGAACACCTGATCGTATTGTAAGTTCTTTTCTAAAAAAGAGGTATTTTGTAAAGCTTCAACTAACCCCCTGTAACTATCTGTAAAATAGAGATATATTGAGCTTTAAATGTTAAAAGTATATTCCCTCTCTCTTATATAATATCTACTGCTTAAATATATAGGATTAGTATAAATATGCTATAATTCGAGGTCTTAAATGAGGGCCTGAAATATGTCAGAACTTACTCCATTAATGAAACAGTACCAGCAGGTTAAGCGGAACTACCCGGACAGTATACTCTTCTTCCGGCTCGGGGATTTCTATGAGATGTTCGGCCAGGATGCTGTTACAGCATCAAAGATACTTCAGATAACCCTCACCTCAAGGAGCAAGGGCAAGGACGGCAAAATGCCTATGTGCGGCATCCCTCACTTTGCTGCTGAAAACTATATCGCCAAACTAATCCATGCCGGTCATAAGGTTGCGATATGCGACCAGATAGAGGATGCAAAAGAGGCAAAGGGCATTGTGAAGAGAGATGTTGTGAGGGTGGTTACACCCGGCACATTCCATCCGGACAGCCCGAAAGAGAATAACTACATACTTTCGTTCTTTCAGAAAGAGAATATATTCGGCATAGCGGTTGCCGATATAACAACGGGCGAGTTCTTTCTCTATGAGACCTTTGATAACCTTGAGGATGAGATAAACAGGTTTCAGCCGAAGGAGGTTCTTTACCCTGTCGGCCTTAAGGACAGCGCAACCATAGGCAACAGCCTGGATGAGTATTATCTTACTTCATATGATGACTGGTATTTTGACTATATAGAGGCCTACAGAAAACTACTTAAGCACCTCAACGTTACATCCCTTGAAGGCTACGGCTGTGAGGGGATGATAGTTGCCATATCCGCTGCAGGCGCGCTCATGAACTATATTGAGGAGACGCAGAAAGATGCTGTCACCTTTAAGAAGCTCAGCGTTGTAAGGCGCGACACCTGCATGCTTCTTGATGCAGCCACACAGAGAAACCTTGAGATCACCAGAAACATGAAGAGCGGTGATATAGAGGGCAGCCTCCTTGGCGTTCTTGACGAAACAGAGACACCTATGGGCGGAAGGCTGCTCAGGTCATGGATTGTGAACCCTCTTCTTGTTGCAGATGAGATAAAATTAAGGCAGGATGCTGTCGGTGCGATCAAAGATAGCGCAGGCATGCTCTCCAGGATCAGCAGCCTGCTTGTAAGGATATCGGATATTGAGAGGATATCATCAAGGGTCAGCAATCAGAGTGCCAATGCCCGGGACCTTTCATCGCTTAAGATGTCCCTTAAGGACTTCCCTGAACTTAAAACAATTACAGCAGATATACGGGATGTGAAGATAAAGTATCTCTCAGATGAGATAGATGAGCTTGGTGATGTAATGTCCCTGATCAATGATGCCATTAATGAGGATGCCCCTATGAGCCTCAAGGATGGAGGGCTTATACAGGAAGGCTATAACCCTGAGATAGATGAGCTGAGGGAGATAAGCGGCAGCGGCAAGGATTATATCGCGGCACTGCAGAAGCGTGAGAAGGAGAGGACGGGTATCTCGTCACTTAAGGTCGGGTACAACAAGGTCTTTGGTTACTACATAGAGGTGACCAAGCCCAACCTGTCACTAGTGCCTGATGATTACATAAGGAAGCAGACGCTGGTGAGCGGTGAGCGATTCATCACCCCGGAGTTGAAGGAGTATGAGTCAAAGATACTTGGTGCTGAAGAGCGGCTTAAGGCACTTGAGTATGAGCTGTTTATTGACATAAGGAGTGATGTTGCAAAAGAGGTTGAGAGGCTGCAGAAGAGCTCCTCAGCAATTGCAGAAATGGATGTGCTTTACAGCATGGCCAATGTTGCCAAGAAGTATAACTATGAGTGCCCGTCAGTTGATGAGGGGAAAAAAATAGAGATAAAAGAAGGCAGGCACCCTGTTCTTGAGAGGATATCGATCGATGAGAAGTTCATCCCGAATGATGTGCTCCTTGATAGGAGCGCAAACAATGTTCTGATCATAACAGGGCCCAACATGGCGGGTAAGTCAACCTACATGCGGCAGGTGGCGCTTATTGTGCTTATGGCGCAGATAGGGAGCTATGTTCCGGCACAAGAGGCGACGATCGGTGTTGTTGACCGTATCTTCACAAGGATCGGAGCCTCCGATGTAATAACAAAGGGGCAGAGCACATTTATGCTCGAGATGCTTGAGACCGCAAATATACTTAATAACGCAACGGACAGGAGCCTTATTGTACTTGATGAGGTCGGCAGAGGCACCAGTACATTTGACGGCATCAGCATCGCATGGGCCGTCGTTGAGTATATTGCCGACAGGCTTAAGTCCAGGACCCTCTTTGCAACCCACTATAACGAACTGACAGAACTGTCGATCGTACTTGACGGGATAAAGAACCTGAATGTGGCTGTTAAAGAGTGGGGCGATGAGATAATCTTTCTGAGGAAGATAGAGGAAGGCCCGGCAGATAAGAGCTACGGCATACAGGTCGCAAGGCTTGCGGGGCTTCCCGATGACGCGATAGGCAGGGCCAAGGAGATACTATCCAACCTTGAGAAATCAGAGCTCAATGAGGTAGGTGCGCCGAAGCTGGCATATTCATCCGAAGCCGACAGGTCGAGAAAGCCTTCAGCAGGACAGCTTGACCTCTTCACAACACAGGCGGATCCTGTTCTTAAAGAACTGCTCGGCCTTGATGTTATGAGCATGACGCCTATCGATGCACTTAATAAGCTGTATGAGATCAAGAGGCGCCTGTCAGAGAAGGGTGATAAGGCATCGTGAAAAGGCATAAGGCTTGATTTTCATCTCTCGTAAATAATAAAATCCGTGTTTGATAATAATAAAACTAGGCATTATCATTAACCTCCCCAGCCCCTCCTCGGGTCGATTCGATTCGACTTGGTTAAGAGGGGATTTAAATTCTTCCCTTCACAAGGGGAGACACAGAGGGGTGTCGTTAGACTATAAGGAATAATTATGTTAGATAAAAGATACAGTCCTGAAGAAGTTGAGAAGAAGTGGTATAGCACCTGGCTTGAGAAGGAGTACTTCAAGGCAGAACCGAAGAGCGATAAGCCTTCTTACTGCATAGTCATACCTCCTCCGAATGTCACCGGCTCCCTTCATATGGGGCATGCGCTGGATATAACGCTGCAGGATATCATGACAAGATGGAAGCGCATGAGCGGGTACAACACCCTCTGGCTGCCGGGAACAGACCATGCGGGCATAGCCACTCAGAATGTTGTTGAGAAGGACTTGCGCAATCACGGCACGGACAGGCATGAGATTGGCAGGGAAGGGTTTATTGAGAAGGTCTGGGAGTGGAAGAAACTACACGGCGACAGGATTATCCAGCAGCTCAAGAGCATGGGTGCCTCCTGTGACTGGAGCAGAGAGAGGTTCACCCTTGATGAAGGACTCTCCACTGCTGTAAGGGAGGTCTTTGTAAGGCTGTATGAAGAGGGCCTCATCTACAGGGGAGAGTATCTTATCAACTGGTGCACAAGATGCCACACCGCACTTTCCGACCTTGAGGTCGAGCATGAGGACAAGCAGGGAAAGCTCTACTACATCAAGTACGATCTTGTAGGTGAAGAAGGGAACCTTATCGTTGCAACAACGAGGCCTGAGACATTTCTCGGCGATACTGCGGTTGCCGTCAATCCTGATGATGAGAGGTATATGAACCTCATCGGCAGGAAGGTGAGGCTTCCGATAATAGACAGGGAGATTCCGATCATATCGGATGAGTTCGTTGATTCATCATTCGGCACCGGCGCTGTAAAGGTGACGCCCGCGCATGACCCTAATGACTTTGATATGGGTAAGAGGCACGAGCTTCAGTTCATAAACATACTTACAGGCGACGGCAGCATGTCTGAGGAGGCCGGTCCCTATAAAGGGCAGGATAGGTTTGAGTGCAGGAAGAATGTGCTTAAGGATCTTGAGAAAATAGGCCATCTTGAACAGGTGAAGGAGCATGACCATGCTGTAGGGCACTGCTACCGCTGTAAGACCGTTGTAGAGCCCTACCTCTCAAAACAGTGGTTCGTAAAGATAAAACCTCTTGCAGAGGATGCCATAAAGGCTGTAAAGGACGGAAGTGTAAAGATAATCCCTCAGGGATGGGAGAACAGCTACTTTGACTGGATGGAGAATATCAGGGACTGGTGTATATCAAGGCAGATATGGTGGGGGCACCGCATACCTGTCTGGTACTGTGATAAATGCGAGGAGGTTATCGTAGCGCGTGATACACCTTTAGCCTGCAAGTGCGGCAGCAAAGAATTGAGACAGGATGAGGATGTTCTTGATACATGGTTCTCATCCGCACTCTGGCCTTTTTCAACACTCGGCTGGCCGGAAGAGACTGACGAGCTTAAGACCTTCTATCCGACAGATGTTCTTATAACAGGTTTTGATATCATCTTCTTTTGGGTAGCCCGTATGATAATGATGGGAACCAAGTTCATGGGCAAAGAGCCGTTTACTCATACATATATCCATGCACTTATCAGGGACGAAGAGGGTAAGAAGATGAGCAAATCAACAGGTAATGTTGTGGATCCTCTTGAGCTTACCGGAGAATTCGGCACTGATGCCGTGCGTTTCACACTGGCCGCATATGCCGCGCAGGGCAGGGATATAAAGTTCTCAAAAAAGAAGGTTGAGGGCTACAGGCATTTCATAAATAAGATCTGGAATGTTGCAAGGTTCATAGAGATGAACATAACTGATGAGACCGTCATGTCACCTGCTAAGGAGCTGAAGGATCTCAGTCTTGCAAACAGATGGATACTGAGCCGTATCTCAACGGTCTCTGATGAGGTGAACAACTCTCTTAATGAGTACAGGTTCAATGATTCTGCCGGCATCCTGTATCAGTTTGTCTGGCACGAACTCTGCGACTGGTATGTTGAGATGATAAAGCCGGAACTGTACGCTGATGATGCAGATGCCAAGAATGCAACTGTAAGCTCTCTTGTCCATGCGTTTGAGGCGACGCTCAGCATGCTCCATCCATTTATGCCATTTCTTACTGAGGAACTCTGGCAGGGACTGCCTGTCAAGGATAAGGCGGAGAGCATATGTATAAGCAGGTATCCGAAGGCAAAGGACAGCATCTATGACAAAGAGGCTGAAGAGAAGATGACCGTGATAATGGACCTGGTGACAGGTATAAGGAATATCAGGGGCGAGCTTAACCTCTCCCCGTCGCTTGAGCTTAATGTGATGATAAAGACGATGGACGGCACAAAGGCTGTAATTGATGAGAACATCACATATATCACAAAACTTGCTAAGGCGGTTATTGAGGCGGGAGATGATATGGAATCTCCTGAAGGCGCTGCCACATCAATAAGGCCGTCAATGGAGATATATGTTCCTCGCAAGGGCCTCTTTGATACTGATGCTGAGATAAGCAGGCTCTCAAAGGAGATGGCAAAGCTGCAGGATACTTTCTCATTTATCGACAAGAAGCTTTCTAATGAAGGGTTTGTAAAAAAAGCACCTGAGGCCGTTGTTGAAGATAATAGGTCTAAGCATGTTGAATTAAAAGATAAAATTAAAGTCATTGAAGAGAATATAGAAAAGCTGAGAGAGGAAGGAGACTGATGGCTGAGGGTGGTTTAAGGAAGAATTCAGCCCATATTGATCTCGTCATCAAGAACGCTCTTGCTGAAGATATAGGCGAAGGAGATGTTACAACAGCAGCTGTTATCCCTGAAGTGCACACGACCAAAGCGGCCTTCATCGCAAAGGAGAGCTGTATCATCTCAGGGCAGCCTTTTGCCAGAAGGGTATTTTATCTTGTGGATCCGAAGGTGAAGTTCCGGGTGCATCGTAAAGACGGAAGCAGGCTTAAAAAGGGTGATCTGTTTGCAAGTGTAAGCGGCAGCACCAGAAGCATACTGATGGCTGAGAGGGTGGCGCTTAACCTGCTTCAGAGGCTTTCGGGCATAGCGACCCTTACTGATAAATATGTAAGCACGGTCAAGAGCTATAAAGTAAAGATAGTTGATACCAGAAAGACTGTGCCGGGCCTCAGATTCTTTGACAAGTATGCCGTCAGGTCGGGAGGCGGGCATAACCACCGTTTCGGGCTGTATGACGGAATACTGATAAAGGATAACCATATCGACGCTGCAGGCGGTATCGGCAGTGCAGTTAAGCTTGCACGGCAAAAGACCGGGCGTAAGCTTAAGGTCGAGGTAGAGACAGGGAGCCTTAAGGAAGTGAAGGCGGCGCTTGAGGCTAAGGCGGATATAATAATGCTTGATAATATGACACTTAAGAATATGAGGAAAGCCGTTGAAATCATACGTTTTTCCAGCACTACAACCATAATTGAGGCATCCGGCGGTGTCACTTTGAAGACCCTGAGGTCAGTCGCTGCCACAGGGGTAGACCTGATATCTGCAGGAGCCCTGACCCACTCAGCACATGCAATAGATATAAGCATGAAGGTCCTGCCTGATTGACAAGAGCGGAACCTGTCCATATAATAGAAATACTCTGATTTATTAAGGTCTTTGCAATGTATGTCACTGTATCTGATATTCCTTCTGAAGGGTTGGAGAAAGAACTTGAGCTTCTGATCGTACTTAAAGATGGAAGCCCCGGCAGCAGAGTACGGGGAAGGATCAGGTTATTGAAGTTCGGCACCAGGGTGCTTGTCGAGGGAGATGCTGAGATGACGGCGTCGCTTTCCTGTAGCCGGTGTCTGAAAGAGTACACAGTTCCTCTGAAGGTCAGTTTTAGTGAGGAGTATATACCTGAGGTTCAGGATAGTTCCGGTGGTGAGCGTGAGATCAGCGGCAATGAACTGAATGTTGGTTACTATAAAGACGATAAGATATATATAGAAGATATTATTAAGGAGCAGATGCTCCTTGTGCTTCCTATAAAGCAGCTATGTAAAGATGACTGTAAAGGACTTTGTTCAAAATGCGGTCAGGATAAGAATGCCGGGTCATGTGAGTGTAAACACGAGCATGTTGACCCGAGACTTGCCAAGCTTAGTGAGCTGAAGGAAAGATTAAATAAGAAAAAGGAGTAAGATATGCCTAATCCAACATCAAGGCACAGCAGATCAAGGAAGAACAAAAGACGCGCTAACTGGAAGCTCAGCCAGCCTACTATTGTTCTCTGCCCTGAATGCCAGGAGCCTTCACAGCCGCATCGTGTATGTCAGAGTTGCGGTACCTACAACGGTAAGAAGATCATTGAAGTAATTGAAAAAGAGCTTGCATGAGAATATCCCTTGACGCAATGGGCGGAGATCATGCCCCGGCCACGACCGTTGACGGAGCTATCGAGGCGCTAAAAGAGTCTAAAGAGCTCGCAGTCATTCTGGTCGGTAATGAGGATGAACTCAATAGCGAGCTCGACAAAAGAAACTATAAGTCAAAGCGTCTTTCAATAAGGCATGCATCAGAGGTCGTCGGCATGGATGAACCCCCTTTGACAGCTGTCAGGCGAAAAAAGGATTCTTCAATAAGTGTGGCCCTCCGGCTGGTGAAGGACGGAGAGGCCGATGCAATGGTCAGCGCCGGCAACTCCGGTGTTGTCATGGCGACCGCGCTCTTCACGCTCGGTAAACTTCCAGGTGTTGAACGCCCCGCAATTGCAGCTGTAATGCCTGCGTTAAAGGGAGGTTTCTTTCTCCTTATTGATGCAGGCGCCAATGTTGACTGCAACCCGATAAACCTCTTTCAGTTTGCCATAATGGGTGAGGCCTATATGAAGAAGGTCTTTCATATTGATGAACCCAAGATAGGACTCCTCGGGATTGGCGAGGAGGACGTCAAGGGCAACGAACTGACAAAAGAGTCATTTAAACTTCTTAAGGATTCAAACTTCAATTTTATAGGAAACATTGAAGGTAAGGAGATATATAAAGGCGAGGCCGATGTTGTTGTATGCGACGGCTTTGTCGGCAATATAGCCCTTAAGATAAGTGAAGGCCTTGCAGAGGCTATATCAAAGATGCTTCAGAAGGAGATCTCCAGCAGCATTGCCGGAAGGATAGGATATCTCTTTATGCAAAATGTCTTTAAGAATTTCAAGAAGAAGACTCACTATGCCGAGTACGGCGGCGCCCCGCTGTTAGGGCTGAACAAGCCCTGCATTATAAGCCATGGCCGTTCAAGCGCCCTTGCCATTAAGAACGCAATTCTGGTTGCGGCAGAATGCTTTAGTACAGGTGTGTGTGAGCATATATCACGTGAATTCGGTGCAAAGTTGTCTCAGGAGGAGGAGAAGGATGCCTCTTCAAAGTAAGATATCAGGTACAGGTTCATACCTTCCGGAAAAGTCACTTGATAACTTCAAGCTTGAGAAGATGGTTGATACTACTGACGAGTGGATTACCGAGCGCACAGGTATAAAGAAGCGCCATGTCGTCAGTAAGGGTGAAGTAACCTCAGACCTCTGCCTCAGGGCCTCCAGAAGGGCGCTCAGGAGCGCCGGGGTCAAGGCATCTGAGCTTGATATGATAATCGTTACAACCATGAGCGGCGACATGCCGATGCCCTCTACAGCCTCTATCCTTCAGGGAAAGCTCGGTGCAAAGAATGCAGCGGCCTTTGATGTAAACGCAGCCTGCAGCGGATTTATTTACGGCCTGTCCATAGCTGACAGCTTCATAAGGAGCGGAAGCTCAAAGAAACTTCTTCTTGTAAGCGGTGAGGTGAACTCTAAGTTTCTCAACTGGGAGGACAGGTCAACATGTGTCATCTTCGGCGACGGAGCAGGTGCCGTGGTCATGCAGCCAACGACAGGCAAAAGGGGAGTTCTTTCTACCCGTATTTTTTCAAATGGTGAGCTCTGGGACCTTATAACGCTTCCCGGAGGCGGTTCAAAGCATCCACCTACTGAAAAGAGCATAAAGAAGAAGCTCCACTTTGTCCATATGAAGGGCAACGAGACCTTCAGGGTTGCGGTGAAGACCCTTGCAAAACTTGTTGTCGACACGCTCAAGGCAGACAAAATAAAGGCTTCCCAGCTTGCACTGCTCATACCGCATCAGGCGAATATCAGGATCATACAGGCGACCGCCAAGAGGCTTGGTCTCTCTATGGATAAGGTGTTTGTTAATCTCGATAAATACGGCAACACCTCAAGCGCTTCGATACCCATAGCCCTTGACGAGGCTGTCCGCAGCGGCAGGGTCAAGCAGGGAGACTATATTCTGCTTGAGGCGTTCGGAAGCGGGCTTACATGGGGCTCCTCGCTTATCAGGTGGTAGGCTGTAATCGTTGTCATTTCGAGTGAAGGTCTGTTCGACTCGATTCCGAGGAGAAATCTGGGCTGTTTGCATAGGTTGAAGATTTTTCAGTCGTGCCTCCTTCGAAATGACAGACATTATATTGTGGAAGTATCAGGTGAAAATAATATAAAATATTTACTCATTTGCCAATTTAAACATATAAATATATAGAAGTTGCGGAGGTTGTTTATGAATTATTTTTTAGATGAAGAACAGGAGATGATCCGGGACCTTACCCGTCAGATAGCTGAAGAGAAGATAATCCCCGTCAGGGGAGAGCTGGATGAGAAGGAAGAATTCCCATGGGATATTATGAAGGTGCTTGCTCAGTCCGACCTGTTTGGCTTATTTATTCCTGAGGAGTACGGCGGCCTTGGTAAAGGTTCTCTTGATCTGGCGATAGCCATTGAAGAGCTGAGCAGGGCATGTCTCGGTGTGGCAACTACGTACTCTGCAAACGCGCTGGGCTTTCTGCCGCTTCTTCTAAACGGCTCTGATGAGCAGAAGAAGAAGTACCTTCCTGCTATAGCAGCTGGCAAGAGGCTTGTCGCATTTGCACTTACAGAGGCGAATGCCGGAAGCGATGCTGCCGGTGTCCAGACGACCGCTGTCAAAGAAGGCAATGAGTATGTTATCAACGGAACAAAGCAGTGGATAACCAACGGCGGAGAGGCTGAGATAAATACTGTCGTTGCGATGACTAACAAGAGCAAAGGCACGAGGGGTGCATCAATGTTTATAGTTGAAGACGGGACCCCTGGTTTCACATACGGCAAAAAGGAGAACAAACTCGGCATAAGGGCATCATCCACAAGAGAGCTTGTTTTTGATAACTGCAGAATACCGGCAGAGAATATCATAGGAAAAGAGGGGATGGGTTTTATCATAGCGATGAAAACACTTGATGTTGCCAGAAACGGAGTTGGCGCTCAGGGTGTTGGTGTTGCACAGGGAGCGCTTGATGCTGCACTCTCATTTGCCGTGGAGAGAAGACAGTTTGGGCAGGCGATAAGCAGCTTCCAGGCGATACAGCACATGCTCGCAGATATGGCGACCCAGATCGAGGCTGCAAGGGCGCTGGTCTATTCGGTAGCCAGGCACATTGACGCCGGAGAAAAGAATGTAAGCAAGGTCTCTGCAATGGCAAAACTCTTTGCCACGGATATGGCCATGAAGGTTACAGTTGACGCTGTTCAGGTAATGGGCGGATCAGGCTATATGAAGGAGTATCCTGTTGAGAAGATGATGCGCGACGCAAAGATACTTCAGATATACGAAGGCACCAACCAGATACAGAGGAACGTTATCGGGCAGGCGCTGGTTAAGGAGACTAAAAAGAAGAAGTAAAGAAAGTTACACAGGCACAAAGGCACAGAGGCACAAAGTAAAAAAGTGAAAAAAATATATATTGGGAGCAGGTTTTTGACCTGCTCCTTTTTTTTGTGTTAGAAACAAAGGCATTATCATTAACCTCCCCCGGCCCCTCCTTGGATAAGAGGGGATTATATAATCGTTCCTCCCTTTACCAAGGGGAGGCTAGGTGGGGTGTAGTTAATTCGCCCCTTTACAAGGGGAGACGTGTCTGCCGCAGGCAGATACAGAGGGGTGTCGTTAATTCCTCTCTGTTGCTCTGTTGAACTGTTGCTCTATTTTTCGTATAATAACCACGCAATATCTCTTATAAATCAATTTGATAAGGACGAAAAATTTGAAGATAGTTGTATGTATAAAACAGGTTCCTGATACAGCGGATGTAAAGATAAATCCTGAGACGAATACTCTTATCAGGGAAGGGGTGCCGAGCATCATAAATCCCTTTGATCTCAATGCTATAGAAGCAGGGCTTCAGATAAGGGATGAGGTCGGCGGTGAGGTGGTTGCGCTCACAATGGGCCCCCCGCAGGCTGAGGATGCCCTTAGAGAGGCTGTATCGCTTGGGGTGGATAGTGTCATCCTTCTTTCAGATCGTGCCTTTGCAGGAGCTGATACATGGGCGACCGCTTTTGCTCTTGCAGGAGCCATCAAGAAGATGGATGCTGATATCATCCTCTGCGGCAAGCAGGCGATTGACGGCGATACCGCACAGGTCGGGCCGGAGATAGCCCAGTTCATGGATATCCCGCATGTTGCATATATCAGGAAGATCGAAGAGGTGAAGGACGGATATATAAGGGTCCAGCGCCTTATGGATGAGGGATATGATGTTGTTGAGTCATCACTCCCCGTTCTTCTGACTACTGTTAAGGAGCTTAATATTCCGCGCATGCCGTCGCTTAAAGGTAAGATGGCTGCGAAGAAGGCTGAGATAAAGACGATGAACCGTGAGGATATCGGTATTGAAGAGGCTGACCTCGGCCTTAAGGGTTCACCCACACAGGTCAAGGGTATCTTTGCACCTGAGATAAAGACTGACAGAAAGATGTTTGAAGGAACTGCTGAAGAGCAGGTCAATGCGCTTGTAGAGGAGATGTTAAAAGTTAAGTGTCTATAATAGTCAATTTAGAAAAATGCACAGGCTGCGAGGAGTGTAAGAACACATGTCCTTACGACTCCATAGATATGAAGGACGGAAAGGCCTTTATCAATGAGTACTGCCAGTTATGCAGTATGTGCCTCTCCGCATGTCCCGAAGGCGCTCTCTCTGAGACAAAAGAGGAAGTTGCTGCAAACGACCTTACAGGTTACGCAGGCGTGCTTATCTTTGCCGAGCAGCGTGAGGGTGCGCTTGCAGGTGTTTCATACGAACTTCTTGGAGTAGGAAGAAAGCTTGCCGATGATCTCGGTGAGGAACTTTCAGCCATACTTTTAGGCGCTGATGAGGCTGCTGCCAAAGAGCTGATAGAGTGGGGCGCTGATAAGGTCTATCACTGCGGGGATGAGATATTCAAGCACTTCAATGACGAGTCATATTCAAGCGCACTCTGCAGGCATATTAAAGAGCACAAGCCAGCCGTAGTTCTTGCCGGAGCCACGCCGATCGGAAGGTCTTTTCTTCCGCGTGCCGCAGCAAGATTAAGGACAGGCCTTACCGCAGACTGCACATCGCTTGAGATAGATACAGAGTCTAAGCACCTGCTTCAGGTGAGGCCCGCTTTCGGCGGCAACATAATGGCAACTATTCTCTGCCCGAACCACAGGCCCCAGATGGCGACTGTTCGCCCTCGTGTTATGAAGAGGGGAGAGCATGATACTTCAAGAAGCGGTGAGGTTATCAGTGTAGCTTATGAAGGCAAGAAGCCGAGGACTGTTGTTATTGATACTGTTAAAGAAGAGTCAGGTTTATCTGTAAATATTCATGAGGCTGACATCATTGTTGCAGGCGGCAGGGGAGTCGGCAAGGATGGATTTAAGATGCTTGAGGATCTTGCTGAGGTTCTTGACGGTGTTGTGGGCGCTTCAAGGGCTCCGGTTGATGAGGAGTGGATACCTTACCTTCACCAGGTCGGCCAGACAGGAAAGACGGTCTGCCCTAAATTATATATTGCATGCGGGATATCAGGAGCTGTCCAGCACCTTGTAGGCATGCAGTCCTCAGATGTTATCATCGCGATAAACAAGAATCCTGATGCACCGATTTTCAATGTTGCAACATACGGCATTGTCGGTGATGTGTTCGAAATTGTGCCCCTTCTTATAAAGAAGATTAAAGAAGCTAAGGGGATCTGAGTTAGTTTCTTGTTGGATTCATGTTTTGTTCTATGTCTATACCTAAGATGTTAAACAACCATCAAGTCTTTTAAGTTCAAATCCATCCGTCTCATTTTGTGTGGCCACATACTCATTGTGTGATGGCAGATATCCGATTCGTATTGGATTAGCTGCATTTGGATTATGAATTACAGACATAGGTTCTGAATTGCCAATCACTGATGTTCCATCTACATCTACTGCCCAAATGGCGCTGATTGGCATGAATCTTTCGTCAAGAAAGGTGTAAGCAGGAACTGGTTCCCCTTTAGGTTTTGATATTAAAGGACGGTGTTGATGTCCAGAGCCCGTCTGTTTTAGCGTATCACGATTGATTTCTATCTGATATGGTCCAACCGCAAAAACCGCTTCAACTGCAAAAGGGAATTGACTTATGCCCAATAACGCAGGAAATGGGCCACTTCTAAATTGACGTCCATTAACGGCAATTACATATGCATCTCTTGAGGAGACAAGTCCTTTTTCAATGTAACCCTTAATGGTACCATCCAAACTACCTATTAGCTTTTCCGCCTTCTCTTTGATGGCGCTTGTCCATCGTAGTAGAATCTGTTTATGTGGGAAGTCAATCACGGTACCCAGTTTTGATTTTAGCCAGTCCGGAGGCACTCCTATTGGTTCTGGGCAAATAACTTCAATCCAGATCTTTCGTCCATTCTCAATTATCAAAAAGTCTGGACCACCGCCTTTTGGTGTGATAAGGGAGAGACCTGCTTCGTTCAAACGTGCTGCGAGCAAAGCTTCCGACACACAGGACCAGAACTTTTGTTCAGAGCCAGAACAAAGTTCTTTAGTAAAATTTGCATCAGCCAAGCCAGAATTGATGAAGGCATTGCACGCTTTTGTAATTTTATCGCGTACTGTCTGTCGTCGACCATCGCCAGGATATCGTTTTAGAAGGAAAGTGTCAATAAGATTTTCTTGCATGTGTTACTTCTACCTGGGGCTATGTATTATTAGGGTTTATTGAATCTTTGGATTGCTATATCTTTTAAGTCTTCTGCTTTCACTGGAGCGTCTTTCGCTATTCCAAGCCACTCAAACATAATACGTGCACAATCTTGCTTTACTAGAACGAAAATCCTATGCATATCATTGTATGACACACGAATTTTCTTGTTTACTTCAAACATGTCTTTGATTAGTTTTAGCGATTTGTACTTATCTGGTTTGATTATGCCCTTTGAATGAAGGATTACATTTCGC
>PJEL010001405.1_pt1 | contig 24577 bp, 25 predicted proteins | sample 1853271 | NCBI WGS metagenome assembly PJEL01 (sample SAMN08108733, study PRJNA415343) | Invertebrate metagenome, whole genome shotgun sequencing project. | host: Globobulimina | place: Sweden: Gullmar Fjord | collected 2015-08
GGCATTCCAAAGCCTTCGTAAAGGGAAGGGAAGACTAGTATTTTGGCGCGAGTGTAGAGTTCTGGGAGATTTTTGAATGGAACGTAGCCAAGGAAGTGGATTCTGTCTTTGTGTTGGTCTGGCATTGCTGCGTAGATTGGGGCTGTTTTCCAGCCTTTTCCACCTGCAACAACTAAATGTAGGTCTGGATATACTTCTGCCAAATGTTCAAATGCGTGGAAGATGCTGACCAAGTTTTTGCGAGGCTGCAAGGTTCCGAGTGCCAGCAAATAGTGCTCTGGGAGATTGAGTTTGTGTGTATTTGTAGGTTTGAATTCTTCGCTCACACCTGGGTATGCAACCACGTGTGGGAGTTTTTTTGCTTCTGGGAATTGTTTGAGAAGATCTTTGTGCGTGTGTTTGGAAACTGTGATTAGGAGTTTGCTGCGCTTAAGGGCTTTTGGAAGATATATTTGCTCCATCCAAGTAGGGAAGAGAGGATGGTGTTTGGGGTGAAGGAAGGCAATTAGGTCGTGCACAACTAGGGCGATCTTTTGACTTTTTGGGGCAATAGCAGGGTAAACGTAGCTAGTTGGTGCAATGAACCAATCCACCGGATGATGTTTGAGGTAGCGGCGAAGGTTGAGGTGCCAAAAGATGCTTTTGCCTTTTATGACAATCTGTTCCACTCGCTCAGAGTTTGGGAAATTTGGATCTGCTTCCTTTGTGAAGAGGATGAACTTGGTATTTTGGGGCGCTTCCTTAATAAGTGCGCGCGTGAGCTGATCACAGTAACTACTCTTACCGGCATTTTGTGTGCTGGCTTCCCTGATATCTATTCCGATGCTTTGTGTTGCCATTGTAGCGGTGCTTTGATAAATTAAGGTCACCCTATTTCCCATAGATTATGTCGGTAACTAAGCGAATTAAACAAGGCTTTCTCAGAACCCCTTTGGTTCAGAAGATTGTTCTTTTGAGTAGTGCACTACTAATGTTGAGCCCAATTCTACCCTGGTTTGACAACAGAAATGGATCAAATGTTGGGGAAACATACATTGGAATTTCTGGACCACTTTTCTTGGTTGGAGTTCTTGTAATGGTGTTTGGAGCCGTTAGTTTCTTTAATCTTTTCCTTCCTTTGATGGGGAAGAACTTCTTTAAATTGAGAAGAAAGAGTGGATTGGTGTCTATGCTGCTTGCAGTTCAGTCGCTGTTTTTGATTGGAATTGCGAATTCTGTGTTTTTCCACCCAAGTTTTGGATCAAACGTAAGTAATAAAGGGACTAGATTTGGGATGTTTGTATCTGTTGTTGCAATTGGACTTATGGTTGGGGCTGGATATTTGACCCATCGCAAAGAGAAGAATGGAGAAATTGAGGACATTGAAGACATTATGACTAATGAGGAAGTGGAGCCTTCACCAGTTCAAGCTGTGCCAAGACCTATGTCTTCTGCGCGAACATACGAACCTGCTCCAAGGCCAAGTAACTACTCAGTTCCGGTAAATACTACACCTGTTGAGATTGATGGAGATCCTCTGCTAATGGACCCAAAGACTCGCTACAAAATGATGCGTGCTCAGGCTAGAAGATCTCAGAGCCAAAATGCTCAGGAAAATTTGTGGGGAGGAGTGAGAGAGAGGGAGGAGTACTAGGTTGTTGACATTTCTGGACTTTGTGTTAGAATGTGACCTTTAAAGCTATATAAATGAGAGGAAGGCCAAACATTGTTGAGATGGGTGCTCTAGTGAAAGTAGACGGTAAAGAATACCGTGTTGCAGATTATCTTGGGCAAGGTGGACTTGCAGAAGCTCATCAAGTTTTTGAACAGGAAGATGGCGTGGATATTGGAGAAGCTTTGGTGCTTAAGACTGGATTTCAAGATGACCAAATGGAGCATATTGCTGATGCTTTCCAGGAACGCATCAAGGCCTCAGCAGATGGAATAGGGCCAGGACTTGTTGCAGAAGCTAGAGCTTGTGATCAAGAAAAAAAGGCTACAGTTACAACTTACGTAGAGGGTGAGAGCATGGCAGATGTAGAAGGGCTAGATACTGAAGAGGGTATGCGTGAATTCAAAGCGAAATTAATGGCCGCTGTAAACACTACCCAAGACTTAGCAGAAAATGGTTATGTACATGGTGATTTAACTCCAAAACATGTGCTTTTCCAGGATGATTGGAAAAGCACAGAAAGGGCCACATTATTTGATCTAGATAGTTCTAGCAATTTCCGTAGTGAGAGGGGTGGAATATATTCAAAAGGGGGGTCAAATTATGGCCCTATGACACCATTATATGCGGATCCGGAGGTATTTTTGTATGGATATGCTGGGATGGGGGCCAAAACTGACCTATATAGTTTGTTTATGGTTGCGGCTAAGAAATTAGGCATTACAAAGAAAGAACGTTCAGACGACAGCTTTAGTGCAAGACAGGCAATATTAAATGGTGATAGCCTACTTTGCTCAACCGACACGAAAGAATTATTGAAGATGTTCCCAAAACAAGTACGGGAAGCGGTGCATGGAATTATTGAAGCGACAGTATTTACAGCTGTAAGATTTCCGGCACTTCGTCTTGACCATGATTCTGTAAAAGAGGAGCTGACTAAAAAGCGTTAATCCACTTGGCATTTCTCCAGAATTCAGGCATTTTACAGCCATGACTGAAGAAGAAAAATCTGTTGAAGAGGAAGTTAAGGATGATGGACCGGCAATGTTGTTTTACTGCAAAGATTGCCAAAGTGCCCTTACTGAACCAGTAAAAAATCCAAAGAAGTACGAATATAAGTGTCCTGTTTGCAAGGGATACCGCGTTTCTTTTGGGACTAAAAAGGCAATTACGGATTTTTTCCATATAAAGGATGCCATGTTGGCAAAAATGCTAGCACCTAAACCAGAAGTAAAATGAGTACTTATGCAGATTCCGGAGTAGATATTGAAGCTGGAGACGCAAGCTCCAAGATTGCATATGAAGCTGCAAAGCTTACCTTTCCAGGCCGGCAAGGGCGAATGGCCGAGGCGGCCGTACTTGAAGGAGGATTTAGTGGAGCACTGGATATGGGAGACTTCTATCTAGTTCAAAATGATGATGGCGTGGGAAGCAAAATGATGATCGCTCAAGCTTTAGGCAAATGGGATACGGTTGGATATGACCTGGTTGCAATGGTTGCAGATGACGCGATTTGTGTTGGGGCGGAAGTTGTTTCGCTTACAAATACTGTGGATATTGAAAAAGTGGATGCAGCAGTAATTGAGCCAATGATGAAAGGCCTAAGTGAGGCATGTTTACAGGAGAAAATTGTGGTTCCAGGCGGCGAGATTGCTGAACTGCCAGGGCAGGTAAAAGGTGTGATTTGGAATGCTACGGCTGTAGGAATTGTGGAGAAGGACAAGTTTATTGATGGCAGCAAGATTGTTGCTGGAGATGTAGTTTTGGGTGTGCGTTCAGCTGGATTTAGATCAAACGGATTCAGTTTGATTCGCCATATTTTGCAGAAGGAGTTTGGGGATGATTGGGTGCATGCGGATTATGGAGATGGCCGAAGTTGGGGAGAAGTTGTTTTGGAACCAAGTCTGATTTATCACCATGCTGCACTAGATATTTTGGGGCGATATGGTGAAAAAAGGCAGCTAGAAATACATGGGCTTGTACATGTTACGGGAGGTGGTCTTAAGGCGAATACAGCTCGCGTTTTACCTGATGGACTTAGTGTGGACTTTGATAATCTTTGGGAACCACATGAGGCAATGCTGAAGCTTATGGAGATAGGCGGTGTTAGTGAAGAAGAGGCTGGGAATACCTGGAATATGGGAACTGGACTGCTAGTTATTCTACCAAAAGCTGATGCAGATGTTGCATTGCAGAACTTTCATGGATTTGAGGTGAGGCAGGTGGGTGTTGTAAGCAACTAATTACCAATAACGTAAGTGAGAGACCATTGTTGGTGTCGTTCTTTCTGGAACAGAGATAGTGCCATCATGAAACAATTTACAAGCATTTACTTCCCTAATTGACCTCCCTGATTCTCTGTCATAAGCGTGTATGACGAGAGAAATAGAAGTCCATTTGTTGAGCTCAGTTGAATAACCTGGATATTCAACACTTAGATCTCCTTTAGGACTGTGTGCTTCTAACTGGATACCGAACTGCATATCCCTATCCTCTTGAAAAATGTGTGGAAATGCCATTGCTAAATCGTCCTCGTACATTCCAAATACTCTACATAAATCACGGATTACATCATCACGTTCACCGACAATTTTCCCTCCAGCGTTCATGATTCTTGGGCCTCTGGCCAGGGTCATTGTTTCTTTTTTCCCTATTGGACTTTCATCTTCTTCAAAGAAGGAAACTGTTTTACTATTGCTGGCATATTCCAGAAGGATTGCAAGAGTTAATTTTTTCCTCTTTGGAGCCCAACTGTAGTCCGGTCCAAAATCTGGAGTATCATCATCTATATCTGGTTCTTTGAATTCCCAATGATATTGGAGAATGGACTCCCAAATAGTGCCTTTTGCAAGTTCAGCAAAGCTTTTGGGTCTGTTATTTAACCAATCTTTCATTCTTTTTCTGAATTTCAGAGCTGCTGGGATTTTTGGGAGAGTAAAATAACGTAAAGTCATATCAACTTGATGTGCTGATGTTAGGTCACCTTCCGGGTTATCCCTTCCATGCTCAGCTTCGCTCCATATATGGATTTTTGGTTCTCCATCTTCTCTTGTTACAATAATTTCAGCAGTTGATCCGGATGACTGGTGCAGAAGTCTAAGTGCTTGAGAATCTTCCTGAACATACCATCCCCTTGTTTCTTTTGACATAAAAATAATTTTAGCCTGTACATTACTATAATTCTTGAGAGTTGGCAAGGGTTGTAGACATAAAGGCGAAGAGTGGCTATAGTAGGTCGGAATTAACCCCGTACTATGAAACGTCTTCTAACTTTACTCGCTGTGTCAGCTGTTCTTTTGAGTGGATGCTCTCTATATAGTTCTCGCTCAAATGATGGTGAAGATCAAATGCATGATTTTATTGAAGCTTATAATGAAGATTCGGAAGCTGCTTATGAGGATTTTCTCTCTAATGAATTTAAGGAGACTTTCAGTTTGGAGGACTTTACAGTTGAAACTTCTGAAGGGTTTTTGAGCACAGTAACTGGTTTTATTAGTTACTCAAGTGGGGTTGAGGTTTCTGTACTTTCACTAGATTTGGGCGTTGAGGTGAGTGAAACTTTTGGGGAATTTGTTGTTGAGAGCGAAGATGACGAGGTTTTGTACCCGGCAAAAATTCTATGGGAAAAGAAGAATAATTCGTACCACCTACATGGGATTCATACTATGAATTTGGTCTTGGGTGAGGAAATAAATGAACTTTTTGAAAGTGTTCAGGCTGGTGAAGAATTGGACAATCCACTAGTTATTGCGCTTGATCTTGGTAGGGTTAGAAAATTAAACTTTACTAATTTTAAGTATGAATCTCAAACTCGTGAGATCTTTTTAGACCTTGCACTTATTGATATAGATGATGCCAAAAGGGATGCTCATATTCTCTACACATTTGAAGATGGGAATTGGATTGGTCAGCTACTTGAAAATATGTAAGAGTTTTGTAAGGAAATTAGATGCTAGGGTACTTTTATGAAAGTTAAAAGTATCAGTATTGGTGACCCGGGATTTCCGCCCTTATTGCGACAGCTGCATGATGCGCCGCAGAAAATTTATTACTTAGGGGATTTGGCCGTTTTGGATAAAGTTTGTTTGGGAATAGTTGGTACTCGGCGCTCTAGTGCATATGGAGAAAGTCAGGCTTTTGAGTTTGCGCGAGCCTTGGGCGAGCGCGGCCTTTGTATAATAAGTGGCTTGGCCTTTGGGATTGATGCTGCGGCACATAAAGGTGCACTGGAGGGCGGCGGCGCAACAGTAGCGGTCTTGGCTCAAGCTTTACCCAATGTGAGTCCTGCAAGCCATGTGGGGCTGGCAAAGAAGATTGTTGAGAGCGGCGGGCTGTTGATATCTGAAAAGGAGCCTGGCACAGAGACTTTTAAGGGAGATTATTTAACACGGAACAGATTAATTTCTGGGCTTTCAAAAGGAGTCTTGGTGGTGGAGGCTCCATATAAAAGTGGCGCATATAACACAGCAAATCATGCCTTATATCAAGATAGAGAAGTATTGGCGATTCCAGGACGCCTTACAGACGTGAATAGTGCGGCATGTAATAGATTGCTAAGGGCTGGTGCTAGATTGGTGCGCTCGCCAAAGGATGTGATGGAGGATTTGGATTTACCTTGGGATGCACCTTCTCCGATTGAATTGAAGGGCGCACAAAAGACTCTTTTTGAGCTAATTAGCGGTGAGCCAAAAAGTGGGGCCGAGCTGGGCGAGGCCTTTGGTGGAAGTCTGCGCACGCTTTACTCTACGCTGGGGGAGCTGGAGCTGAAGGGTCTGGTTCAGCGGACTCGGGAGCTGCGGTATGCGGTTGCTCCTGCACCTCATCACTAGCTTGAATTTTTTCCTGAGTAGTTCGGACTGGTATGTCTGTTACACGCTCAACTTCGTTGATTGTTGTTAGGCCGCGAAGTATTTTCAGCACGCCATCTTCTCCCATAGTTAACATTCCGTTTTTACGGAGAAGTTGGAAGAGTTCGCTGGTTGGAGCTTCAGCTAGAATTCGCTCTTTGATTTCATCTGAATTTTCAAACATTTCTGCAATTGCCAGCTGTCCCAAGTATCCAGTTTGACTACATTTTTCACAGCCAGGTGCATGGGGGAGTGTGGCGGGTAGACTTAGATTTAAGTTTGGATCTATTGAATGAATTTGCTCAATTGCTTGTGTGAGAACTTTACGCTCGGCCTCATTGATTGGAGCTTGTTGTACACAGAAAGAACAGACTTTTCTTACAAGTCGCTGGGCCAAAACAATACTCAGCGAAGGTGCGATCATGAAAGGTTTGAGACCAACGTTTATTAGACGTGGAACGGTTTCAACAGCACTGTTTGTATGCAAAGTACTGAGTAGGATATGACCCGTTAGGGCGGCTTGCGCCGCAGTTTCAGCTGTATCTAGATCTCGGATTTCTCCAAGCATCACAATGTCTGGATCCTGACGCAAAATTGCTCGCAGTCCTGAGCCAAAGCTGTAGCCTCGCTTTTCATTTATCTGACTTTGAGTAATTCCGTTCAGATGATATTCAATTGGATCTTCCAAAGTAATTATCTTATTTTCCGGTTTATTGAGCGCATTGAGTGCTGAATAAAGTGTTGTGGTCTTACCTGAACCGGTTGGTCCAGTGACAAGAATCATTCCATTTGGCAGGTCTAGAGCTTTGTTTAGAAGTTCCAGATTTCGGCCTTCAAATCCAAGCTCTTCAAACTTGAAAGATTTCTTGCGCGAATCTAGGAGACGGCAAACAAAACTTTCTCCATATTCGGTTGGAATAGATGAAACACGAACATCAATCTTGCGCTCATTCACAGTGAAATAATAGCGGCCATCTTGTGGCACATTAGTCACATTCAGGCGCATTCCAGCCTTATATTTGAGCTGATTGCTGATGTAGCTGTATGTGTTTCGATCTATTTCCAGCACTTCTTGTAGCACGCCATCAATACGAAACCTAACCTGTACGCGGCCTTCTTCCGGTTGATAGTGAATATCTGAGGCGCCCGTTTTAAGTGCCCCAACATTTAGGAAATTCAAAGCTTCCTCTGCGGTAACTGTGCTGATTTTCTTCTTGAGGGCGCCGAGATTTTCTATTTCCTCCTGATAAGAACTAATTTGCTTCTCATCAATAATATTTTGGGTATTTATAACTTCACCGGATTGGATCTTTCCGTAAGTTTTGAGAGCATCACGAAGGCCAGTTTCTGATGCCAAATTCACATTAATTGCAAAGTCCTGTTCCTTAAGTTTGCGGATTATGGCTTGCGTGCCAGGATCCGTTGGATGAGCAATTGCCAGCCTCAGTTTTTTACCAACTTTGAAAAATGGAATTACCAGCGACTGATTTGCCTCCGCCCCAGTAATCACTTTTAGGTGATCTGGATTGATGTGAACTTGGGAAATATCTATGTAACTCATACCCATTTTTTGGGCACGTTCAGCGGCCTCGCGCTCCTCAAAATCCCTGTTAATATCAGATACGGGAGACTCTCCAGCAGCTGCTGCTGCTTGGACATGCGCGTCCGTTTGGACTTTAGAACCGGCGAAGTCTTTGTCTGCCATACGTATTGAGATACATTTTTATCTCATTATTATAGCAGATTTGGGACTATTTTACCAGGTTTGGTGACTAGTTATCGTAGTCGGCGTCAATTGCATTCAAATACTCATTTATTTTGGCTGCTGTTACCCATTTGGACATTCCTGTTTCTTCGTTGTGCTCTGGAACATATTTTTTACCTTTTACTCCTAAATCAGCGGCAAGAAATGTATATCCAGTCTGAAAAGCGGTAATGCTTATTACTGCTTGGCCATTTTTATATACCTCTACACGGCTACCTCCAAAATAATCAGGTGGACCAAATGTGTAGCCTTTCCTACCAATAAAAAATACAGAAAGATAATTGAACTTTGTATCAAATTCTTCATTTGAAGCCTTGTTTGCTCGATCAGTTAATTTTTTTGGGTAGCTGTCTAAGGTTCTGATTATTTTCCTGAAGTTAATATAATTTTCAATAATATCTGGATGTAAAATACCTTTATAAAATTCAAGTATTTCTTCTGGTAATTCACCAAAAGGTACCTTACCAGTAGCTAATTGCACTCCAAGATAGGCGAACTCCTCTTCACCTGGAACAGTCTTTTTATAGACTGAATTATACTGCATACCCTCAGAGTAAAGGTTCTTCTTGAGGGTAAATTTATAACTATTTGAATTAGAGGGGTTTCCAGTATTAGGGTCCACATACCACCTTTTTACTCTCTTATAGAATTCCTCCATATCAATCCCTAGATCACCTTCCAGAACATGTAGGTACTCATGTGTCTCCAAATCAGTCTTAGATTGATCTGAAAAATATGGAGCATTTGTAGTTGGATCTACATTATCCCAATTTGGATTTACACCTATATGAACATAGTCATCTGGTCCATTTAGGAATCGTTTTGTATGTGCTCTTGCTCTTTTAATTCCATTTCCCTTTAAAAATTGTATTAATTTCAGTTTTTCAAGATATTCTGGATCAAAAAGATCTTGCACCTTTCGGAGCGTATCTTCATTTTTCTCTCTAGAAATACAGTTACTTGGACAATCCAAATCCCAAAAAGTGAGATCATTTTCAGATGTTTCCAAGTTTAGTAATGTCTCAATCTGAGCTGCTGTTTGAGTAACTTCTTTTGGATCAAAAGAGTCAGTTTGAGTAACTTCTGATGGTTGTGAAAAAACTAATGGTAGGACTACAAGTGCCCTTTTGAGTATGTTCATTTTTTACAAGTATATTATATCTATATATACAATATATTTGTAAGTTTGTCAATCTGTTACTTCACACTCTTCACAATTTCCACAATTTGATCAGCTTCTTCTTCAGTAATTCCTTCCACAGACATGAAGTCTTTGGCAGAAAGTCCTTTGAGCTGGCCAACTTGTTCTAGATTTACGGCAACCAATTTTTCTTTGATTTCATCAGAAAGTTTGAGGTCTTGAATCATCATTACCTCTTCCTTAGGTGCTGGAGCTGCAGAACCTTCTCCACCAGCCTCACTTTCAGTAGCCATGCTTGGATCTGCATCCATGATGTCAATCTCCCAACCTGTTAAGCGGGAGGCAAGACGGACATTTTGCCCACCCTTACCAATTGCTAGAGCACGTTGATCTTGAGCAACAAATACCTTTGCAAGATGCTTATCTTCTTCAATTTCAACCTTAGCAATCTTTGCAGGCTTGAGGGCCTCTTTGATGTATTCACAAGCGTTGTCACTCCAAGGAATTATATCAATTCTTTCACCGGAAAGTTCTTGAGTTACACCTTGAACACGAACACCTCCTTGCCCAACACAAGCACCGATTGGATCTACTTGTTCATCATTTGAGGAAACTGCGACTTTACATCTAACTCCAGGTTCACGAGCCACACCTTTAATTTCAACAGTACCAGCTTTGATTTCTGGAATTTCAAGTTCCATTAATTTTTCAACTAGCTTTGGATGTGTACGAGAAATTAGTAGTTCAGGACCTTTGTTTGTCTTAACTACTCGGTCTAGGTAGAGCTTAATTCTTTGTCCACCGTAGTATTGCTCAGTTGAAATCTGTTCACGACCAGGTAGAAGGGCAGTAACTCCGCCCAATTCAACGTAAACGTTGTTATTATCCACTCGGTGGATAAGTGCGTTGATAAGTTCGTTTTCACGATCTTTAAACATCTCGTACATGTAGTCTCTTTCTGCTTCTTGGATTCTTTGAATGATCACTTGTTTTGCAGCCTGAGCAGCAATTCGTCCGTAAGTCATAGGAGTCACATCAATTCTTACTTCTTCTCCAACTTTGATCTCTTTATTGATAGTTTTGGCTTCCTTAAGTGACATTTCAAACTCTTCCTCTTCAACTTCATTTACAACTTCCTTCACAACAAAGATAGACACTTGTTCAGTTTTTGGATCAATATCCACGTCTAACATTTGATCTTTAGTCCCATAGTCTTTGCGGTATGCGGTTTTTAGTGCCGCTTTCACAATGTCCATAATGGTTTCTTCTGGAAGGTTTTTTTCGCTGCAGAGTTGTCTTACGGCAGCCATAAATTGTTGGTGCATGTTTGAAATTTGTTAGGAAAAAGCGACAGGGTAATTACCCTATATCGTTTTATTGAATGTATTGTGTTTCGAAATTACCCCATTTCATCCACTTTGGCAAGTTCGAAAACGATTGAAGGTGGGAAGCCGCGGCCTGCTAGGAATTGGGCACGCTTGGATCGGCGCTTTTGAGCGGGCAGGTCTTTGATGCGCTTTTGGATCTTTTTAAGTGCATTTTTTGCTACCGCCTTTTCATCAATATTCATGTCATTCCAGATGAGATCAGTGGTTTTATAAGGAATGCCTTTGTGCTTTAACTTTTGTGCAATTTTGAAGCGGCCTTGGTGGCTATATTGTGATGCTTGCTCAATTGAACGGCGCACATAATCTTCATCATTTAAGAGGTTAAGCTCTTTGAGTCTGGCTATGATTCTTGCCTCATTTTCAGGGCTATGATGCTGCCGTTTGCGGAGCTTCACTTGCAATTCATGGGCCGTATGCGCGCGTCTTGCGAGTGCGCGCATAGCGTATTCCATGAGTTTTATGTAGAGGGGGTCTTGCATAAGAGTATCACGTAGTAGTAGAAAGTTTTTCACGTACAAGCCCTTCTAGTTCTTTGGCTAGTTTTTTGTTTTCACCAAGGAAAGATTTACTGTTCTCACGGCCTTGTCCTAATTTGACGTCACCATAACTGTAGAAAGCACCTGCTTTACGCACAATTTCGTACTTAGCGGCTAGGTCTAAAAGTTCACCTTCTCTTGAGATTCCTTGGTTGTAAAGAATATCAAATTCAGCAACTTTGAAAGGTGGGGCAACCTTGTTTTTTACTACTTTTACGCGGGTACGATTTCCTACTAATTCTTTGCTTCCGTTATCATTTACACCGCCTTCAATCTTACCAATTTTGCGGATTTCCATACGAACTGAAGAGTAGAATTTGAGTGCCTGACCACCGGTAGTGGTTTCAGGATTTCCAAACATTACACCAATCTTCATACGGATTTGGTTTAGGAAGATAACTGTGCAGTTAGATTTGCTAATTGCACCTGTTAACTTACGTAAGGCTTGGCTCATAAGACGTGCGTGTAGGCCCATTTGTGCATCTCCCATATCTCCTTCAATTTCTGCACGAGGAGTTAGGGCTGCCACAGAATCTATTACAATTATATCTACAGCATTAGAACGTACTAAAGTCTCTGTGATTTCTAGGGCTTGCTCACCATTGTCTGGCTGTGAAAGGAGTAGATTGTCCGTATTTACGCCAATTTTACGGGCGTAAGAAGGATCTAAAGCGTGCTCAGCATCAATAAATGCAGCCTGGCCACCTAACTTTTGAATCTCCGCAATTATGTGGAGAGTTAGAGTTGTTTTCCCGGAACTTTCTGGGCCGTAGATTTCCACTACGCGTCCCTTTGGAATTCCACCGCCCAAAGCCTTATCTAAGGCGATTGAGCCGGTAGGAGTGGTTTCTATGTCCATATGAGTGGACTCGCCAAGCTTCATGATTGAGCCTGTTCCATAGTTTTTCTCAATTTGAGAAAGCGCTAAGTCTAGCGCCTTTGAGCGGCCGTCTTCTTTGGCCGCGGGTTGTGTTGTTTTCGCCATGTTAGTGGAGGTTAAATAATATTCATGGTTGTGCACATGGTAGGTGAGTGTTTACTCACCGTCAAGACTTTTTGCAAAAAAGCCCACTTATATTAGCGGGCTCAAATGCCTTTGTCCTGAATTTTTTCTTACTTTATTTGGCTAGTACACTGTGTGCTGTCTAACAACTGGCGATGTATCTGTTAATACATCATTTGTGTCTAGCCGGTCACCATTCGCATCATAGAATTTGAGCAGACTTGGATCGAGGGTAATTGTAAAGGTGTCTCCAACTTCTACATTTCCATAATCAACTTTAAATTGAACAATATTGTTCACACCAGGAAGAAGTTTGAGCTTTTTGGTGTATCTAAATTCATTCTCAACTTCACAGTCAACCGCTCCACAATTTGATAGTTTAAACTCTTTGGCATTTCCTTTGAGAACAAAGTCATCTGCTCTCGCATTAGTAGGATTTGGATCTTGCATCATTCTTAAATTGAAAATCTTTCCAGATTGGTCAGGATAGAAGAATGCGCTATCTGTTGAAATTGATTCAAAGTGAAGTACAAAATTGTTTACATCAATTTGACCAATATTAACATTAGTAGCGAATGCTAAATTGAAAAGCGTGTGGTCAATCTTTCCTGGGAAATATACCCCACTAGCCGTGTAATCAACTACGCTAACACCGTTTGTATAGTCAGGTAATACTGGGCCAGCGTCGTCATCGTCATCATTAGTAACAAAGTTGCTATTGTTATTGCCAATATTCATTTGGTTTCTAAAACTACCTTGAAGGTCACCGCCAGAGGATAAAAAGCCTGCAGCTACAGCTCCTCCAAGGAGGACAATTACTACTAGACCGATGAGATATTTTTTCATTTTTGTTTTGGTTTATGTTTAAAATGATTCCCAGTATTATAACATAAAATGGACCGTACTGCAACTACAGTGCGAATAACTCCTGAGCGTGTGGATTGGCAAAAACATTTGTAGCCAGCAGTTTTTCCATATCCACATCTCCTGTAACTTCCCAGACCCAGCCTTGGCGAATTTGTTTTACTCGCGCGTCCTTGTAATGGTGGTGGATTTTGTGTGTGAGATCATCTCCTGTGCTGTCATCATGATCGCGCACAAGGAAGTATTTTGAACCTGTTTCTTTGGCGAATTGACCATCGTCTTTTACCACTGTGGCGGTTTCTTTATTGGAGTTGTAGAGCTCGCCGTAAGCTGTGATTTCTGCTGCGAATGATTCCTGATCCAAGGCTGCGTGCTGCACTTCATAATGCATCCATTTGCGGATTTTTACGTCAAAGCCGCGGAGGCGAAGGGCGTTTTCAACGGTCTGAGCCTCATTGTCTGTGATAATTAATTGCACGTAATATTCTAGAGTGTTGTCTTGGTGGTGAAATTGAGGGGCATCTGCGGCTTTGTATTGAAGAGTGAGAGCTTCTTTTGAACCTGTTAATTCAGCGCCTTCCATGTATTTGCGCATAGATGTGAAGATCTTGAGCATGGGTGCTTTTGGCGCTCGCTCTGGGTGAGGCATTATTGCCATAACATTTCCTTTTGGATTGGCGATTGCTGCCGCGTTTTCCATAGCACCGTTTGGATTGATGGGGAATTCAGGGCTGATATTTCCGTCTTCATCTGAGTAGCGAAAGATAATCTGGTTATTCTCATTAAGTAGTTTAAAAAGATCAGCTGACGCTGTGGTGAAACGACCCTCGCCATGTGCAACGGGAGACCAAGCGATTTCATCTGGATCGTAGTCTATTGTGAATGCCGTACGAGCTTTTGGTGCTTGAGATTTGAGGTTCACATTTTCATTGTAGAATCCGGTTCCCAAAAGTTCGCCATCTTTTATGCGGCGATTGCGAGCAAGGCACATTAAGAGTTCATTGTCTTTTCCACCTGGGACCAAACCACTTTCAACCAACATTTGTGCTCCATTACAGATTCCAAGAACAGGTTTGCCTTGAGCTGCTTGTTCCTTTATTGCGTCCATTACAGGGTCCATTGAAGCGATGAGTCCAGCTCGCCCGCGGTCTTCATATGAGAAGCCGCCGACCAAGATAAAGCCATCAAAATCATTGAGCATTTTTGGATCATCATTCCAGCGGAATAGCTGAGCTTCCATGCCCGCTTCAGTTACTGAACGTGCGGTTTCGTACTCGGAATTATTTCCTGGGAATTGTAGGACTGCGACTTTTTTCATTCTCTAAAGCTGTTTAAGATAAGTATTGTGTCTTCACTTTCAGGATGCGTTGCTACAACTTGAAGGTCTAATTCTTCTGCAGTCGGGTCGTATGTAAATGTTATCAATCCACCTGCTTCTGTAAGTCCATCTTGATCTTTCAAAACCAACAGTGGTTTCTCTTCAGAACCTAGATCTTTAATTGTCCAACACCAAGGTAGATCAAATACTACCCAATCCCATTCAACTACAACGGGATCTGTTGGTTCTTCGCTACAATCTGCCGTTTCAAATTCTGTGTGTGAAATTGGGGCGGGCGTACAAGCAACTAGAATTAGAGGGATTGTCAGGAGTAGAAATAATTTTTTCATGAGTTTAGTTTGTTAGATAATCCATTCATCCAGGTGTCACAGACTTCTTGTTTTTGGAGGGCGAGAACTGGCTCTCCATGTTCATGGAAAGATAGTTCGCTTTGGTCCGTAACAGAACCAATAGAAATGGGCGTGAGTCCAATTTCCTCACACAATGCGAGGAAAGCAGGCTCATCAGCCACTTCTAGTACAAAGCCACCGGTTTCTGAGAAGAGTTTTTTATCTGTGCGCAAATCTCCTACGTGGGAGATATCTACGCTTGCGCTGAGTTTGCCTTTGCCGCGGCCACCGCAAGCCATTTCTGCTACGGCTGCTGCTAGTCCACCTTCTGAAATATCATGCGCAGCCAGGATGTGGCCGCGAGTGATTCCTTGCGTTACTGCGCGGAGTTCTTGTTTAACTTGAGCAAAATCTGGCTGTGGAACATTGGCTCCAAGGTGTCCCATTTGTGCGTAGTATTCGCTGGCGCCTAGTTCGTCCTTTCGCTCTCCAATAAGGTATAGCTTGGATCCGGCTTTTTTGAATTCCATAGTCACGGCTTTGCTGGCATCTTCCAAGCGGCCAAGCATTCCAATAACTGCGGAAGGTGCAACGGATCCGTTTTTGGATTCGTTATATAGGGAGACATTTCCGGAGGAAACGGCCATTGGGCCATCAAAATCTAAGTGTCCAATGCCCTCAAGTGACTCTTTAATTCCGCGAATCCCTTCCACCAATTCCCACATTTGCTCCGGCTTTTCTGGGTTTCCAAAGTTGAGACAATCCGTGCAAGCCCAAGGTGTTGCACCAACGGCTGCCACGTTTCGCATGCTTTCCGCCACTGCATTTACTGCTGCCCAATAAGGAGAAATTTTCCCGTGACGCGGATTTGCATCCACGGAAAGTGCGGCTCCAACTTTGTGGATTTCTGGCACATCTTCCCTGTAAAGGTAAGGCTGAACTACTCCGGCATCTGCCATTCCTGGCTCAATCACTGTCTGGCCCTGCACAACTTTGTCATATCTTTCAAAGATTGGAAGGCGGCTGGCAACGTTTTCACTGCCAAGGATTTTTAGGAAGATTTCCCTTAGGTCTGGCTGTGCGAATTCCGGTTCTGTAAAAGTTCTGTTTGGATCTGCGTAGGGGCGGTCTACAACTACACCCTCCGTAATATCTGAAGGTTTGGCGTCCATAAGAACTTCATCCTCATAACGAACCACGTAATTTCCTGTTGTCACCTTTCCAACAACACTCGCGCGAGCACCTACTGAGACCTTGGGTAAATCCCACTCTTCATTATAGTGTTTAACAATCAAGTCTGTGAGCGAAGGGTCGCACATCCAGCTGAGCCGCTCCTGAGTTTCTGCGGCAGCAATCACTGATGGATGCAGATCTGGAATTGAAGTGTGGATTTTTGCCAGATCAATGTTTGCCCCAAAACCTGCTGGCTCCACAAGCTCAACGGTGGCACAAATATTTCCACCTGCTCCCATGTCTTTAAATCCAACTTTATCTAAATCACCGCGTTCCTGAAGCTTCTGGAACAGGTTCAAAGTGCTTTCCAAAAGATGCCGTTCCAAGAAAGGATTTGGCTCCTGCACCGCGCCTTTGTTTGCCTCTTTATCTGCTTCGTCCAGCTCCAGGGAAGCAAAAGCTGCGCCGCCCATCCCGGAGTTGTCCGTGGGTTTTCCAACAATAATAATGTCATAGCCTTCCGCATCTTTTGGCACAAAGGAGTGGATGATTTCGTCTTCTCGCAGTGCTCCCAGCGCCACCACATTTACCAGGCAGTTGTCATTGAAAGTTTCATCAAAGTAAACGTCCCCAGCAATATTTGGCAGACCAAGCGGATTTCCATATCCGGCGATCCCGGACACAACTTCATCTGCAATTTGTTTTGTGAGCACGCGATCCATTTGCCCAAATCTCAGCGGATCCGCCGTTGCGATTGGCTTTCCTCCCATCACAATCACATCCCGAACTATACCTCCCACACCTGTTGCAGCACCTTCATATGGCACAACTTGGGAAGGATGGTTGTGCGATTCATGTGCCATAATGATTCCATATTTGCGGCCCTGATTATCCGTGGCAAACTCCACAATCCCAGCATCTTCACCCACACCGAGCATGATGTTTGGCGCCTCAGTTGGAAGAGTTTTCAAAAAGTTCCGGCTAGATTTATATGAGCAATGTTCGCTTCCTTGAATCCCCCAAATAATGGCTTCCGTCAGGGTTGGCGGTCGCTTAAGCAAGGCTTCAACTTGCTTTGCTTCATCTGGCGTGAGACCGATTTTATTTTCCTTGAGCGTGCGCGAAATTTCCTCATCAGACATTGTTGAGAAAGCGAGGCTACTAGCGGTCATAAGGGAGATCTATTAGTTGGCTATAAGATGCCTGAAAATTGTTGTGGAGGGAAGTGGATTTAATCCACTGGCGAAAAATACAGTAAAAATATATAAAATCCGTGAGTGGTTTTGAAGAGGGGGGATTACTCCTGCACAATAAATTCTCTTGTGAGGCAGTTGTCTTCTACGCAGACTGTTACTTCATATTCGCCTGGATCTGGAGCGTTGATAGTCCATTCAGTTCCGGTAAGGCTAGCTAGGGCTGGAAGGCGTTGTTCTGCGAAGGGTTCTTCGTCTTCGTTAAGGTAGAGTGTGGCGTTGAAAGTTTTGGTCAAAGTCTTTGAAGATGTGTTCCCAAAAATAGTTGTGAATTCGTTTTCCTTTTCGTTGAATATAAGAGATTGAATCTTTATATCTGAATCAACAACTGATTGGGATTGGAGTTCAGTCGCGCTGAAGCGGCCTTGTAGGATTTCGCCATCAGTATAGAAATAGAGGCCAACAAGGATGGCCGCGATGATCAGAATTAGAATTAGTAGCTTTTTCATTGCACTCATATTAGTATAAAGGCATGAAAAGTAAAGGACTCATATTCATTTTGGTGTTTGTCTTGGGGCTGGTGTTGCTGGCTCTGATTTGGATTTACAATGGGGAGACCATCAGCACTCCTTTGGGTGACTTGGTTCCGCCAACAGTAGATCTCGATAAAAGAGATGAGGCTTCAGGGATTCGTGGGAATATTGAAGAGTTCCAGGAACAGGGGTACTAAGCAACGATTCGCCCTTCCTCAATCTTGATCTCTGGTTTATCAACTTGTCTTAGCAGGTTGTAGTTGTGCGTGGCGAAAATTACTGTGGCGCCTTCCACGTTGAGTTTTTGGAAAAGGTCCACAATGCCGGCAGCGGTTTTGGGGTCCAAATTTCCGGTTGGTTCGTCTGCAATTATTAAGCGAGGTTCGTGGATCAATGCGCGGGCGATTGCAACGCGTTGTTTTTCCCCACCGGATAGCATGTGGGGGAAGTGGTGGCGAGCGTCAGCGAGCCCCACCTTTTCAAGTACTTCTATGACGCGGCGTTCTATTTGTTCATCTGAGTAGCCGCAAACTTCCATGGCAAAGGCTACGTTTTCGTATGCAGTCATTTTTGGAAGCAGTTTGTAATCTTGAAAAACGATTCCAAGTTTGCGGCGGTATTCCTGCATGGCCATGTGATTAAACTGCGTGATGTTGTATCCGTCTACAAAGATTTCGCCGTGTGTTAGCTTGATTGCTCCCATCAAAGCGAGGACCAAAGTTGTCTTTCCGGCGCCGGATGAACCTGTAAGCCAAAGCCAATCGCCGCCTTGTATCTTCAAGTTAAGACTATCTAATACAAGCCGTTCTCCGTATTGTTTGGTGGCGTTTTTGAACTCAATCACAAAAACAGTATAATGCCTGTATGACCCCTTTGCAAAAACTACTTAGCGCCGTCCTTTTCAGTCTCTTATTATCTGCAAGTGCTTGGGCTGCTGTGGGTGTTACTTCTGCGGAATTGCAAGAAGCGGCAGATATTATTCTTCCAAGCAGCAGCGCCTTGGGAACTTTGGATGGATTCGGGGATTTTGTTCTGCAAGAAAAAACAAATGTGAATGGAGGTTTGCTGGCTGATTATGAAGCCAGCCTTTCTGCTGATCCTTGGCAAGACACGGAGCTGCCGCACCTACAGATTTTGATTTACACATATGAAGATCAGGACGCAGCGCACTTCGCTTTTAATGGAATGTCTGCCAGTGATGTAATTTTTGAGGACGAGAGGAATTTGATTTATAGATCTGACGAAGCATTAAACTTGAACGCGGAACATTTATCTTTCCATCATGTGCATGTGAATGGGAATTTGCTCTTTCAGTTGAGCTTGTACAGGCCGAATGAGGGGTTTAATGAGCTCACCGCGGAGCAGTACGCAGATGCAGTTTTGGATTCTAATGTTGCGCTGGAGATTTTGCAGGATGCATTGGACTCAATGAAACTGGGCTTGGGAATTCTTTTCCCACCTTCTGGGGTAGATCTTTCGACCAAGAGTGAAAAGAGCTCGCTGAATTTGAGCGAACTTTATGAAGTTCCAATGCATGGCACAGTGGCAATGGATGTATATGTTGGCGAGCCGGAAGGTGCGGTTGGAACTCTATTGGATTCGTCTGGAATTTCTGTGGCAGAAAAAGGAGATGTATATCTGTTTATAAACAATGATGGCCGGCTCTTTGCTGGGCTTTATGCCCCTGACTTTGATGCAGATTGTGCACAGCAATCTGGCTGGTACAGAATTGAGAGCGAGCGAGCCCTGCACCCATATGAATGGAATGAAGTTAAGTTGCATTTTGGTGTTGGCGGATTTTCTGTGGAGCTCAATGGCCAGGTTGATGGATCTTGTAGTGTGGCGCAATCCAGGGCTGACTCGGACTTGTACTTTGGCGACTTTCCTGGAGATGCAATTGAAGAAAGTATGATTGGTTATGTAAATGATTTGAGCTTTAGTCACAGCCTAACAAATTCCGGTCTTTATTGGGATGATGTGCTGACGGATCAGCTCTTTTTGGATCTACCAAATACGGATCCAGACCTCCCAATTTTTCAATTCCTGAAAGAGGAGGGGATATTTTTAGGCAGTGATGGAATGCTTTATCCAGATGTAGTTTTGAATAGGGCAGAGATGGTTAAGATTCTGCTGAAGACATTTAAATATGAATCTGTGGACAGCGATTGGTCGCCATTTTGGGATGTGCCGGTTGAGGCTTGGTTCACAAAATATCTTGTGACTGGGCTGAATATTGGGATGATTGAGGGAAATCCGGATGGCAGCTTTTTGGGTGCAAACGGAATCAATCACGCAGAATTCTACACAATGCTGGACCGCGTGGATTCCGGCAAAGTGACTAAGTATGAAGACGAATTTGATGACGTTGTAGGCGGAGAATGGTATTTAGCTGGGGCGGCTTATGCGGCTCAACAAAAACTATTAACTGGTGACTTATTTGATGCTGATCACTTCATGACCCGCCGGGAAGCCGCCCACGCACTTTACGCCTTATTACAATGACGGAACTTTCTGAACTCCAAAAATTAATCACTCGCTTCCTGCAAAACTTGGAAGTTGGCCGCGGCAAATCCATAAAAACTGTGGAAAATTATCATCACTACCTCCAACGTTTCCATGATTTTATTGAGGGGAAATCCCCTGGCGACTTGGATTTGGATGACATCCACAATTACCAACTTTACTTAAACCGTTACAAAGATGACCGCGAGCGAGGCCTAAGCGTGAAGACGCAAAATTATCACTTGATCGCTCTGCGAGCCTTTTTGAAATACCTAGTGAAGCAAGACATCCCGACTTTGGCGCCGGAGAAAATTGACCTCAAAAAAACTGGCGAGCGCGTGGTGGACTTTTTGACTCGCGAGGAAATGGAAAGACTTTTTGAAGCCATAGATCTGAGCAAGCGCACCGGATTCCGTGACCGCGCAATGCTGGAAACCTTATATTCCACCGGCCTGCGTGTGAGCGAACTAACTTCTTTGAATCGCAGCCAAGTTGATTTGAAACGGCGGGAATTCACCGTTCGCGGGAAGGGAGACAAGCCACGCATAGTCTTTTTGTCCGGCCGCTGCGTTGAGTGGCTTGAAAAATATTTGGCAGAACGCACAGATAACTGGGAGCCACTTTTTGTGAATATGGGGAGGCGAAGGGACGATGAAGAATTGAGTTTGGGGGAGAAACGGCGGCTGACGCCATATACCGTGCAAACCGTAACGCGTAAGGCGGCGCGAATGGCTGGCTTGGGGAAAAAGGTGACACCACATGTGATTCGTCACTCATTTGCTACCGAGCTGCTGTTTAATGGCGCGGATATTAGGGCGGTGCAAGATATGTTGGGTCATGCCTCAATTACAACTACACAAATCTACACACATTCCACAAACTCACGCCTGCGGGATGTGCATGAGAGGTTTCATAAGTAGACCTATATGTCTTTAAAATCTCCTGTAGCCACGACGTAAATCAAGTCATTGCCATAGTCTTTAACTGCTAGGCCACAAGCTGCACCAATACCATAGACGTCATCTATTTCCATTCTCTTTTTTAGACTGCGAGTGCTAAGCGCTTTTTCTGCAACTTCATCGCCATGTTTATATCTCCAGGTAACATGGCCTTGTTCATGACATAAATCAGCCGTTAGCTTGGTTAAAATTTTACGATAATAAAGATGAATATCGTTGAGAACTCGGTAATCAGAGAGTGAGATCTCCTTTACTTTAAGCGGGAATCTTGGGTCTAAGTCGTGTTCTTCATTTAACATACTATTTAATTCTTGTGGGGTGTGACCAGCAACCCATCTTACGCTCTCAGGTTCATCTATATTCCAGCCAATATTATTTACATTTAGCTGAATGTATCCACCCGTTTTTGCTTCACCTCCTACAATACCGTTGTGTGCAGGGTTTTTTGCAACAGCACAACGAATCTCCTTCCCCTTTCCAATTCTAGCTTTCATTAAATCATCCAATACTTCTTCATTACTGGACGCAAGATCTGGATCTTCTTCATCCAGAATATCATTGGTGCTTTCCCTATTTAAATCGACCATGTCTTTGACATCATGAATCCAATCTTTTGCAACAGCGGAACATGGAACCTCTTTCAAATAACCTGGCTCACAAGCTCCAAGGAGTCCAATTGCTGGAAGTAAAAATCTTGCTCTCATGTTAGAACCCTTTATTAGGGGTCAGAATGCCATATTTTTTAACATTTGTCAAGCATTAAGACTAACACATCATAACCAGACCTGCAGATCATTCTATGAAGGTGAAGCTTTGCAGCATATCATCAAATTCATCAATGGCCTTTCCACCCGACTCCATAAAGCCACCTATAGTGTATAGAGAATCATTATTTTCAAAAGCAAATCTGTACTGAACAAAACCATCTATGGCTTGGCATGTTTTCATCCCTGCTTCAAGACCACTAGGAAGAGTTACGTAATCATAATTTTCACAATCTTCTGTTTCTACCATAAACCCTGCAACACCGTCAGAAATTTCTGAGGAACGAATTGCTACAGAAACATAATTTATCATTCCTTCCCTATCACCAGGCCCTTGTGGTAAATCCCCAAAAGTAAATTCACACTCAAAACTTGGGTCACTACAGTCACCTTCTCGTATTGGCCAATCGTTAGGGTAATCTATGCTAAACCCAGCATCGCTATTTGAATATGTTTTGAATGTAATTGTTTCTACATCTTCTTCCGCCCCTTCTAAGTTTTCTTCTATTTTAATAGTCTCCAGAACAACTTCAGTTTCTTCAGAGGGTTGAGTCCTTACTACGTTGCTATTAGTAGCAAAATACACTGACACTCCAGTAAGGATAATAATGATGACAACTAGAAGGGTAATTAAAGATTTGTGATTCATGGGTTTGGTTTAAATAAATTCTGACCTAGATTATTGAATATGTATCAATCTGTCAATTTCTCTTCACAACTCTAGCAGGATTGCCAGCTACCACAACATTCCCAGGAAAACTTTTAGTAACAATTGCTCTGAATCCAATTACTGACTTATCACCAAGTTGGCAGCCTTTTAATATGACGGACTGTCCACCCAGCCAAACCTTATTTCCAATCTTAATAGGCTTACTTTTTACATTCCCAAATAGTACGTGTTCAGGGTCCTCAAATATATGAAAGTCTGTATCCATCAATATCGCACTGCCTACCAAACAATCTTTACCAATATCAATTGATTTAGCGCAGTGAAATGTCACACCATTCAATCTGGAATTCGCACCAACGTTAATAACAGAGCCCTTTTCGTAGAAGTGAAAACTATTCGCTTCCGCATGTGCCCAAAGATTTGACCCATCTCCTATATGCACTTTCCCATGCCCTTTAACCTTGAACTTATGATTAACGATTACCCCTTTGCCAAACACAACCTTACCTGCATAGCGGATCTTATAATAAGCCATGAAAAGTTTACTCAGTGCCAAGGCTATTTTCTTTCTGCTCATGAGTGAATTCTAACACATTGCCTGGATTTTTCGGCTTTTTATTATATTTCCCACCAGTGGGTTTTTGGCCATGTTATAATGCTTGCCTATGCTACTTACCCGCGAACAACTGGAAGAGAATGAAGCAAAGTGCCTAAAGGCTTATGCGGTTTTGAGTCGTGGTTCAAGGGGGCGGAAACATCCGGAAGATCCGGATGGGCGGTTGCCTTTTCAAAAAGATAGGGATCGGATAATTCATTCACGGGCGTTCCGGCGGCTGAAGGAGAAGACGCAGGTTTTTGTGCCGCATCATGGGGATCATTATAGGAATCGGTTGACGCATAGTCTGGAGGTGGCGCAGATTTCGCGGGATATGGCGCGGGCGCTGGGGTTGAATGAGGATTTGGCCGAGTCCATTGCGCTGGCGCATGATTTGGGGCACACGCCATTTGGGCATGCGGGGGAGCATACTTTGCATGAGCTTTTGAGCGAGGTGGGGCTGAGTTTTGAGCACAATGAGCAGAGCCGCAGAATTGTGGAGGAGTTGGAACACGTGTATCCAAATTTTGCCGGGCTGAACCTGAGCATTGAAGTGATTGAGGGCATGATGAAGCATGAGACTTTTTGGGATAAGCCGGGCAAGCATGAGGGGATTAAGCCTTCGCTGGAGGCGCAGCTGGTGAATTTTGGGGATGAAATTGCTTACCAAAATCATGATGTGGATGATGGCCTGCGGAGTGGCCTTTTTAAGGAGGAGGATTTGAAGGGGATGGTGATTTGGGAGCAGGCGAGTGCGGAGGTGGCGGCGCAGTATGGGCGGATTGCGGATGATAGGATTCGGCGGGCGCGGACTGTGAGCAAAATGATTGGGCTGATGATTGATGATATTTGTGAAGAGGCTGGAAGGAGACTTGAAAAGTTTAAGATTCATTCGCTTGAAGATGTGTATGCTTGTGATGAAAAACTGGTGGGCTTTTCAGATGAAATGGCGGCATCAAATAAGGTGCTAAAAGATTTCTTAATGACTCGGCTGTATTTGCATCCGGACGTGGTGAAAAGCACTGAGCATGGGCAGAGCATTTTGACTGCGCTGTTTAAGCACCATTCTAAACAGATGGAATATGAGGGCCTTCGGGACTATCTGGCGGGGATGACGGACCGCTTTGCGGCGGAGCAGCTTGCTTCTCTTTGAGCATTTCAATGAGTACTTTTTGTTTCATCAAAGTGCGCATGCTTTTTTGTTCCTCTGCGGATTGGCCGGATTTGAATAGATTGGAGAATGAGCTTTCTACATCTGTTAATTTTTGTTGGTCCATGGCTTTGGCTTGGAAAAGTTGCACCACCTTGTTGTCTGGGTCGCGCAT
>PJEL010001406.1_pt1 | contig 24572 bp, 20 predicted proteins | sample 1853271 | NCBI WGS metagenome assembly PJEL01 (sample SAMN08108733, study PRJNA415343) | Invertebrate metagenome, whole genome shotgun sequencing project. | host: Globobulimina | place: Sweden: Gullmar Fjord | collected 2015-08
CGACATCAAAGTGCTAGACCAAACTCAAAGCGTGAGTTGATAAAGCTATCTTTCATTCAACAGAGTGTTGCCAGTATTTTTTGTTGGGCGCTGGTTGTATTTGGCTTTTTGCTGCCATTGACTTTATTACTTGTAATGGCAGTGCAATACAGCGATATGGAGCAGTTATCTGTTTTACTTTCTACGGGTTTCAATTCAGTTAAAGTTTCTGTTATTGCCGCAACGATAGCTGTACTTATTGCCTTATTATTTGGCCTATATCAGCGACTGCATGCTGATAAACATCGACAAATACCTCAGCAAATATCAGGTTTCGGCTATGCGGTGCCAGGAACCGTACTTGCTATGGCTATGTTGTCAACGCTCGGCCCATTAGATCATTGGCTTAATGCTGCAGCTGAGTTGTTGGGTTTTTCCCCGCCGGGGTTAATTTTATCAGGGTCATTATTCGCTATTATTTTTGCCTTGGTGGTACGCTTTTCAGCGGTAGCTAACGGTGCAATTGACAGCGGTATTAAACAAATTCCACGCTCATTGGATTATGCCCCGGCATCATTAGGGGTAAATTTAACAGGGAGTTTAACTAAGGTGCATTTACCTCTCCTAACTCCTGCTATTTTTGTTGCTTGGTTATTGGTTTTTGTTGAAGCGATGAAAGAGTTACCAGCGGTGCTACTGTTACGTCCCTTTAATTTTGAAACATTAAGTAGTCAAATCTATCAGCTAATTTCTGACGAAATGTTAGAGCAGGGTGCCTTAGGGGCAATCCTTATTGTGTTATTTGGTTTATTACCTATTGTGCTTTTGAATAAGAGCAAGGAAAAAGTATGACAGCGTTATTATGTATCGAGCAACTTTCGATAAAACTACAAGATACCGTGGTTCTATCAGCGTTAGATCTAAGCCTGAATAAAGGTGAGATTTTAGGACTTGTTGGTGCAAGTGGCTGTGGTAAAACAACCTTGCTTAATGCTATTGCCGGCTTTAGTAAGCCGAGTCATGGAAAAATAGTTATTGATGATCAGTTACTCAGTGATGATAAAAGCTGTGTACCTGCTGAAAAGCGTCAAGTAGGTATGATCTTTCAAGATTACGCGCTTTTCCCACACTTGACGGTAAAAGAAAATATTGCTTTTGGTATTAGCAAGCTCAGTAAAGAAGAGCAGAATAATCAAATTCATAAATTGCTGAGTATATTAAAGTTAACTGATCATAGTGAAAGCTATATTCATCAGCTTTCTGGTGGGCAGCAACAGCGAGTCGCTATTGCTCGAGCTTTAGCACCAAAACCTAAGCTACTATTACTTGATGAACCCTTTTCAAATATTGATGCACGCCTTAGAAATGAGTTGATGGTTGAGATCAGACAGTTATTAAAACAATTTGATATGACCGCGATATTTGTTACTCATAATAAAGACGAGGTATTTACTTTTGCCGATAAAATGGCGGTAATGGCAGAAGGAAAGTTATTACAGTTTGATGCGCCCAGTGTTATTTGTCAGCAACCGAACAGTTACCAAGTTGCTGATTTCTTACAGCTAGGTAGTTGGTTGCCTTGCCAAGTTAATTCTATTGGCGCACAAAGTTTGCTAGGTGAACTTGATATTGAACCAGTAAAGCGTGAGTCATCAGCAATAGTTTACTTACTCGTAAAGCCGAAACAGCTTATATTAACGACAAAAATAGACCTAGAAAACAAGGCCAATGCGCAAGTTGAGTATATTAGCGTTACTGAACAAGGTTATCACTATTACCTGCGCAGCTTGGCGGACTCTTCTGTTGATGAGACGGTAGCTTTTAATAAATTGAGCCTTTACAGTGAAGTTGAACTGACCATGAATCAGCATGTTTCAGTTAAAATCAAGCCTCATGATTTTTTATTCTTCAATCGCAACTAATTGTAATTATTAAGTATAACTCCACCCCTGCAAGCTGTTACAGTTCCTTTACAACCTATTACAGTCTCTTGGTGGCTTTGTTTTATAATCTAATTATTAATTCAAAGTCGTTTAATTTTAAGGAGTCTGTCATGGGATCAAGTATAGATCTTATTGAAAATACACAACCACTTGAAACTAACCTGAATAAACAATTGCAACCTAAGCTGTTGCTAATTGAAAATGATCATTATTTAAGTAAAGCTTTCACTTCTAATGTAGAGCAGTCAGACTATCAAGTGTCAAAGATTTCTACTGGGGAAAGTATCAGTGCGGAATTGAGTGATTATTTGCTCGATGATAACCCAGATATGATCATTTTAGATATTGGTTTTGCAGATAGCACGCAACTATTAGCTATTCGTGAAATTCGAATGTTGTTCCGAGGTTTGTTAGTTATAGTTTCTAGCCAAAATAGTGAACAAGAGCAAGTTGATGCATTTAAACTCGGTGCTGATGATTTCTTGTCTAAACCAATTGATAGTCGTATTTTGATGATGCGCATTGCTGCTTTATTTCGCCGTCAAAATGATAAAGAAAATAAAGTAGAGTTAGCTAGCCTATCCTTAGGAGATATCTGTTTACAGCCATTGTCTCAGAAGTGTTTTGTGAATGGGGGGCTAGCTAAGTTAACTACTTTTGAGTTTAATTTACTGAAGCTATTACTTGAACATCAAGGCCAGATCTTGTCACGTGATCGACTTTATAATACCTTACTCAACCGAACTTATAATGGCTCTGAGCGAACGCTTGATGTCAGAATGTCGCAATTACGTGAGAAATTGACACTAGCAGGAATGCAAAAGAACCAAATAGAAACTGTTTGGGGTCAAGGTTATATGTTTAGCAATTTAAACGCTTAATGCAATTTAATAATAAGGTTCAATAAGGCGGTTATCAATAAATTGACTTACCGCTTTATTGGACTTAAGTACATCTCTGAGCTCTCCCCCTTAAAAACCCTACTTATCTTAGATAAATAAATAATAGCTTTACCTTATTATTTGATTTTTCTGTATACTCGCCCTAATCTTTTTTTAGCTACCAATGTGGGAGCTTTCTTTGTTAGCTACAATACGTTTTATTTTAATGACTTTAGCCTTAGTGATTATTTGCATAATCTCTATTTTATACTGTCTGATTCGCCCTTTTCATCGTAATAATGTTTACCACACTGCAAGATTCTTAGGAAAAATTCCTAGTCTTATTCTCGGTGTCGAAGTTGAGGTAAGAATTCCTGAATCGGTTAGAAATATAGGTCCGGCAGTTTGGGCGGCAAATCATCAAAATAGTTATGATCTTTTTACTCATGCTAATGCTGTATTGCCTGGCACAGTAAGTGTTGGCAAGAAAAGCTTAAAGTGGATACCGTTTTTTGGGCAGATGTATTGGCTTACGGGGAATATTTTAATAGACCGTAATAATACCAATAAGGCCATGAACACCATAGACTTAACAGCTGATAAAATAAAACGTAATCAGCTTTCTGTATGGATGTTTCCTGAAGGTACACGAAGTCGAGGTCGAGGATTATTACCTCTGAAAACAGGAGCTTTTCGCACTGCCATGCAAGCAGGGGTTCCGATAGTGCCTATCTGCGCTAGCAACCAACATGGAACAATAAAATTAAACCGTTGGGATAATGGAAAAATTATCATTGAATTTCTAGATCCAATTCACCTTGGAAACGAAAATCGAGAGAACTTACGTTCAACGGTAAATGAAGTATACGCGTTAATGTCTAATAAAATTGACGAGTTATCGAATGAAGCTGCGGCTTATCATAACAAATAGCATTAGACACAAAGAGCAACAGACTCCTTATTTATAGCAACCTAAATAGGTATTAAAATGATTGATAAAGAATTACAACATTGGCTAGGCCATACCGAAATGCTCATATCTGAGTTACTTGCAGATGGTACCAATGAAGAGGTTTATCACACCATAGAACATCACTTTGCTAGTAGCGACTTTGAGTTGTTAGAGAAAACCGCTATTGCTGCATTTAAACTAGGGCTAGAAATTGAAGAGCCTGAAGAAGCAGAGCTAGAAAATGGTGATAAGGTATTTGCCTTTGATATTGTCACTGAGCAAATGCTTGATATGGAATTAATAAAAACTGAAACTAAAACGATGTTTGAGTTAGCAAAAAAATGTAAAGTAGACTACGATGGTTGGGGAACATACTTTGAAGAGTAATCTTTAGAGTCGAGGGATGTTCTAATACTTGAACGTTTGTACTAAATATTTTAGAATATGCTAAGCACTAATGAGTTTGATTTAGTTCTAACTCATTAGTATTACGGCAGTAAGAGTTATAGATATTTGAATTATTAGTGCACTTTATACTAAGGAAGGTAAACCATGGAATGGCTAAGCAAAACATTATCACAAGAACCAATTGTACTACTTATTTCTATCAGCGTTGTTGTCACTATCTTTATTTTTTCTGCAAGAAAAGCGCATTTAAATCATATTGCTAAGATGAAAAAAATAGATGACTCTTTCAATAGTAAATAAAGACGAGACTATAACTTAACTTAATTCTGCTAAATCCCAATCATCAGATAATCTAGACAATCAGCAACTCTTGCTGAACTGCGCTAATACTTCACCTAAAAATAGAACTCAGTTACTAACTATGAACATAATGCAGAGGAATCTCTGACGATAAGTTTTGGCACGTATTGGCTGACAGTAGTTTGGTTCTTTTGCTTACGAACCTGACTGATCAGTAGGTTTGCTGCATCTTCTGCTATTTCATCGTTGGGCTGATCAGCAGTGGTAAGTTTTGGCCAAGTTTGACGAGAGAAAGGACTGTTCTCAAAGCCGACAATTGATAATTGCTCAGGTATAGAAATATTCATTAATCTGGCAGCAAATAATGCACCGGCGGCAATTTCATCGTTACAAGAAAAAATGGCTGTTGGTTTATTATGATCTTTGTCTGTAGACATCAACTGCTTTGCACCACTAACACCTGAATCAAAAGAATAATCACCTTCAATAACGAGTGACTTATCAAACTCAATATTGCTCGCTTTTAATGCTTTGCGATAGCCTTTATAGCGTTCAATTGTTGACATATGCTCGGCATCACCAGCGATAAAAGCAATATCTTTATGGCCTAAATCGATAAGGTGCTGGGTAATAGTTTGTGCGGCATCTCTATCGTTTACCATTACACAAGGAGTAAGCTCATCCGGAGCTACATCACCAGACATGATGCGGACTACCTTTACATCCAGTGCTAATAATGACTTAACAAAGTCAGGCATTTCAGATAAGGGAGGGGTTAATACTAAGCCAGCAATACGTGCTTGCTTAACCATATTTACTACTTCTTCAGTAATATTTTTATTTTTTGCATCACAAGGGTGAATCACTAACTCGAAGCCTTGTTGCTTACAGGCAGATAAGATGCCTTTTTGCATATCAATAATATAATAAGCGTTTGGGTTATCATAAATATAGGCAACAGAAAAAGATTTACTACCAGCTAGATTACGCGCAGCTAAATTAGGTTGGTAATTTAGCTGCTCCACAGCCAACTGAACTTTTTCACGTGTTAATTGACGTACAGATGTTTCATTATTGATAACTCGGGAAACCGTTTTAATTGATACACCGGCTTGTTTTGCTACATCATTTATTGTCGCTTTCATCTGCAGATAACCTTGTTTTTCTTATTATAAACTTACTGGCTGTACCAGGAGTGCCAGTATTATTGCATAGCCAATCGGTAGTAATCTATAGGCTTTTACAGTAAGCTGTAGTGTATTACTGATTGACAGCGCTGTCATTTTTTTATAGGGTACCATGAATATTTTACATGTCATAATGGTTAAATCGAGTAAATGCTCAATTTAACGACTATGATAAAGTTGATAATCGTGTCTAAATCACCTTATAGGAACAAGTATGTCATCTCGCCAAACATTAGCTAGCTGGAAAAAACTTCAGCAGCTTGCCCAAGATAAAAAATCTCAGCACATGAACACCTTGTTTGCCGAAGATAGCGAACGTTTCAATAAGTTTTCTATTGAATTACCGAACATGCTGCTCGATTATTCTAAAAACCTAATTGATAGTGAAACACTTGAAGCCTTACTTGCTTTAGCAGAAGAGACTCAGGTTTGTGATTGGCGCGCCAAAATGTTTTCTGGTGAAAAAATCAATAAGACTGAAGATCGCGCGGTATTACATACAGCTTTACGCCGTCAAGGTGATGAACCACTTATTATTGATGGTGAAAATGTCACTGACCATGTGCAAAAGCAATTGGCTGAAATGGAAGTTTTTGTCAATAAAGTTCGTCAAGGTCATTGGTTAGGTTATTCAGGTAAACGTATTACTGATATTGTAAATATCGGTGTAGGTGGCTCAAATCTCGGCCCACAAATGGTCACAGAGGCATTAAAGCACTACAGTGATGGCAGTGTTAACGTACATTATGTTTCTAATGTTGATGGTGCACAAATTGTTGAAGTACTACGCCCACTTGATCCTCAAAAAGTTCTGTTCATTGTTTCAAGTAAGACCTTTACCACAACAGAAACCATGACAAATGCTCGTACCGCGATGAAATGGCTAACGAGCTCTTCTTTTGATGAGAAATCAGTAGCAAAGCATTTTGTTGCGGTTACCGCGAATAAAGAAAATGCTATGAGCTTTGGTATCAAAGAAGAGAATATCTTTGATATGTGGGATTGGGTCGGTGGCCGCTTCTCATTATGGTCGGCGATTGGTTTGGCTATTGCGCTAGATTTAGGCTTTGACAAGTTTAAAGAGTTACTTAGTGGTGCCCATGATATGGACCAGCACTTTGTGAACGCACCATTGAAAGAAAATTTCCCTGCTATTTTAGCTTTGATCAGTGTTTGGAATACCACTTTCCTTGGCTCACAATCACAAGCTATTCTACCTTACGACCAAACATTGCATATGCTGACGGCTTACCTACAACAAGCAGAAATGGAAAGTAATGGTAAATCGGTAAGTTGGGATGGTGATGAAGTTGATTATGCTACGGTTCCGTCTATTTGGGGTGAACTAGGTATTAACGGTCAACATGCTTTTTATCAGTACTTACACCAAAGTAATAATGTTGTACCGGCGGACTTTATTGGCTCAGTAGAAAGTGTTACGCCAGTAAAAGGGCACCATGAAACTTTGATGGCAAACTTCTTTGCTCAAACACAAGCGTTAATGGCAGGTGTTAATGAAGAACAAGTCCGAGCTGATCTTAAAGCGAAAGGGCGTACTCCTGATTACATTGATAAAGTGGCACCACACAAAGTGCATAAAGGTAATAGACCAACTAATACCATCCTATTAAAGCGCATTGACCCGACAACATTAGGTAGTTTGATTGCGGCTTATGAGCATAAGATTTTTGTGCAAGGAATTATCTTGCAAATTTGTTCTTTTGATCAGTGGGGCGTTGAATTAGGTAAAGGGCTAGCGGCTGAAATACAGGATGAGTTAGAAACAGATAATATTTCTGAGCAGCATGACTGCTCAACAGCGAGCTTGCTTAAATTCTACCAATCATCAAAGTAGAGTTTCACTATAAAGCTTTTCGGCCTTAATTTTCTAAGCCAAATTGCTCACTGTAGCTATTAACGAGTATCATAGTTAAAGCTAAATCAAAAAGCTAATGCCTACCACAATGGGCATTAGCTTTTTTTTGTCTGCAGATCAAATTAATAAGCAAAATAATTACTTTGCTTATCACACTCTATAAAATGAATTTTTATTCTTGATATTGGAATAAATAACCAGTCGTCGATATTTAACGTGTTTTTTTTATACAAAAAGTGGTAGTTATTTCTATAATTACACATCAAACAACAAATTAATAACAAATTAATAGAAACAAAAAAACCTTTTAATTCAGTACCTTTGTTTTTTTATGTAATCATAATGCAATTTTTAGTTAATTTATTCTGGTCAAACGTAAAAATAAACGTTATGGTTTTATAAGTCTTATGACAGCGTTGTCATTAAATATTGACAGCGCTGTCGTAAAACCAACTAAATAATTCTAAGTTCAAATAAAAACATTTTAAAAACAAAACGTGTGTAAGGGAAAGTCGATGTCAACTAAAACATTTAAAAAAGGCGTGTTAGCAAGTTCAATCGCTATGATCTTAGCGGGTGTATCATCACAAGCTATGGCTGCCGAAGAAGCTGAAGTTAAAAAAGACGAAGTCGAAGTAATTCAGGTTACGGGCATTCGTGGTTCATTAAAAGCATCAATCAACGGCAAGCGCTTTTCTGACGCTACTGTTGATGTTGTATCATCTGAAGATATCGGTAAATTCCCCGATGGTGATGTTGGTGAGTCATTAGCACGTATTCCAGGTGTAAGTGTTTCTCGTCAATTTGGCCAAGGTCAACAAGTTTCAATTCGTGGTGCATCATCACAATTAACTCGTACTTTATTAAATGGTCACTCAGTTGCTTCTACAGGTTGGTATGACCAACAAGCAATTGACCGTAGCTTTAACTACTCAATGTTGCCATCAGAAATGGTTGGTGGCTTAGAAGTTTACAAATCATCACAAGCTGATCTTGTTGAAGGCGGCATCGGTGGTACAGTTATCGTTAAGTCTCGTAAGCCACTAGACTTAGAAGCCAATTCAGTTTTTGCTAGCGTTAAAGGTACTTACGGCTCAGTATCAGAAGAAGCTAGTCCTGAAATTTCTGGCCTATACAGCTGGAAAAACGAAGATGAAACGTTTGGTGCTTTAGTTTCAGGTGCTGTTTCTCAAACTAATTACCAACGTAATGGTGTTGAAACTTCACGTAACTGGAGTGGCGGTATGGCTCCAACTACTTTCCAACAAGAACGTGACCGCACAGCATTAAACGTTGCTTTACAATATCGTCCAACTGACGCACTAGAATTTGGCTTGAACTTAATGTCTTTAGACTTAAGCGCTAACAATGCAAACAACCAAATTATTATGTTCCCAGGTGACGACTCTTGTGTACAAACAAACCCTGGTAATGATAACTGTGTTAAAAGAAATGCAACTAACCCAGGTGTAAGTTACGCTGCAGGTTATCCTGAATTTGGTGCTGCATACTTCCAAACATGGGCTCGTGAAGCGTCAATGGATTCAAATACTGTTGATTTTGATTGGACTTATGAAGCAGATGCATTCACTTTCTCAGGTCGTGTAGGTAATACTAAATCTGAAGGTGGCGCTAGAACGGCACTTGTTGGTGAATACACTAACAACTTTAGTGACCTTGTCGGTACTTGGGATATGACGGGCGATCAAGCTAAATTTGATATTGCAAACAAAAGCTATGATTCAAGCATTCTTCCTGCAAATATTGGTATTCAAACTTGGGCTTTAGGTGATGCACCTAACTCAGATGAAGAAACTTATGTAAACTTAGACTTTGAAGTACCTGTAGAACTTGGTGTAATTACAGCAATTAAAACGGGTGTACGTTATGCGGATCATTCAGTTAAAAAGCAAGGTTATAAAGGCCAATTAGCTGCTGATTACGATCATGCAAGTACATTTAGACCAGCAAGTGAATACTTCCCAGGTACAGTATCATCAGCTGATGGTTTTACGCTTCCTGAAGCGAATCGTGAATTAATCCTTTCAGATTCACTTGCTGCAACTGATCACTATACTGAGAAGAAAGACGCTTACGGTACTGTTGAAGAAGAAAACTTAGCTCTTTATGTAATGGGTGATTTCAGCACTGACGGCATCCGCGGTAATATTGGTCTACGTTATGTTTCAACTGATGCATCTTCAGATTACTATGCATTCAACTCTGACGGCACTTACAGTGATACTTTATCTACTGATACAGCTAGCTACAATGAATTACTACCTAGCTTAAACGTAGTAATGGATTTAGCAGAAGATGTTATTTTACGTACCTCTGCCGCACAAGTTATCTCTCGCCCTAACTATGGCGATATGTTTGCTACTACCTCATTATCTAACTTTGATAGCACACAGCCTAATACGCAAGTAGCTAGCACAGGTAATGTTGGACTTAACCCATTTAAAGCTTTCCAAGCTGATATTGGTGTTGAATGGTACTTTAGTGATGACGGTATGATGAGTGTTGCTTACTTCATGAAAGATGTAAGCTCTTTTATCTCGACACGTGACTCTAATAACCAACAAATAGGCCTTGAAATTCCACTTTACCAAGACTCTCCTGAGCAAAGCCCTTGTGGTGCTGGTCAAGCGGATTGTTGGCAAGTAAGTCAATCAACTAATGTTGGTGGTGGTTCAATTGAAGGTATTGAGGTTCAAGTTCAAGATGCCTTTGATAACGGTTTTGGTTATAGCGTGAACTACACTTATGCTGATGCAACTTCACCAGGTGAAAACTACCCAGACGGTAACAGCGTATTCTCTGATTCATCTGAGCATACAGTTAACACGGTTGGTTTCTACGAAAATGATAACTTCTCAGCACGTTTAGCTTATAACTGGCGTTCAGAGTACATCATGCGTGAAGCGCCAGGTTGGTACATGAACCGTATGCATGAAGCTTACGGCACATTAGACTTCAGTACTACTTGGTCTGCGACTGACTACTTAGATGTTACTTTTGAAGCAGCTAACATCTTAGAAGAAGATAGCTTGCAAACAGGTATCTATGCTGACGGCACTGCACCTCAAGCCGATCTTGAAGGTGGTTTCCCAGCATGGAGCTTTGAAGGCGAAGCAACTTATAAACTTGGTGTTTCTGTTCGTTTCTAAGAAAATTAGATTCAAATAAAAAATTCATGTTTTATTAATAAAGCCCAGCATTTGCTGGGCTTTTTACTTCATAATGTAAACTTGTTTAAATAATAATTGAGGTTTTATGACTATTAATAATATTGCTATTGTTGGTGGTGGCACTGCGGGATGGCTAGCAGCTAATCATCTGGGTAAAGCACTTAATAAAAGAAAAGACATATCAATTACCTTAATTGAATCCCCTGATATTGCGCCAATAGGTGTTGGTGAAGGCACGGTACCAGACATTAAGAAAACCTTGGCAAGCTTTGGTATTAGTGAAACAGACTTTATCCGTCAATGTGATGTGACCTTTAAGCAATCGATAAAATTTGTCAATTGGTTAGATAAAGATATCCATGGTAAAGACAATTTTTTTCATCATTTATTTGATGTGCCAAGTCGTGAAGATAGTGCTAGCTTAACTGAGCACTGGCTTACGCAAAATAGTAATGGCGCTTTTGCCGAAAGTGTCTCTCCACAATTTTCAGCATGCGAACAGGGTAAAGCACCGAAACAAATCACCACGCCAGAATATCAGGGTGATCTTGCTTATGCTTATCACCTAAATGCAGCAAAATTTGCCAACTTACTATCAGAAAATGCGCAAAGTAAATTCGGCGTCAAACATCGGCTTACGCATGTCAGTGGTGTCAACCTTGATGAGAATGGAGCAATCGCTTCATTAGCCACCAAGAATGATGGCGACTTAGCCTATGATTTTTATATTGATTGCTCGGGATTTGAATCACTGCTTATCGATAAAGCCTTAAAGGTTCCCTTTATTGATGTATCAGATAAATTATTAGTTAATACCGCTTTAGTGGTGCAAGTGCCCACTGAGAAAGACTCAGTTATACCTCCATACACAATTGCCACCGCACATAAGGCTGGTTGGATTTGGGATATCGCTTTACCTAATCGACGTGGTGTTGGTTTTGTTTACTCAAATAACCATATGAGTGATGAAGAAGCACAAGCTAAACTCGATCATTATTTAGGTGGAGAGAAATCTGAGTATATTTATAAAAAGTTGCCAATGAAAGTCGGCTATCGTGAGAAATTTTGGCATAAGAACTGTATTGCTTTGGGCTTAGCACAAGGTTTTTTAGAGCCTTTAGAGGCTACCTCTATTTTGCTCACTGACTTTGCCGCGAATTTTCTTTGTCAGCGCTTTCCTAACAGTAAAGAAGAGCTACCCGTACTCGAAAAAAGATTTAACCATGCCATGGGGCATGCGTGGTCGAGGGTTGTTGATTTTATTAAGTTACATTATTGCTTATCTGATAGGGATGACTCTGATTTTTGGATAGATAATAGAGATCCCAATACCATACCTGAAACGCTTAAGGAAAAATTAGCAATGTGGGAGAATTTCATCCCCATCAGCGATGACTTCTTTAGTCAATTTGAAGTCTTTTATTTAGAGAATTTTCTTTTTGTACTTTACGGAATGAAATTCAAAACTAAAATAAATCCTGAGGATATGCAAGACTCAACAGTAAGAGTTCGCGCGCTAAAAGAGATCACCAATAACTTAATGAGTTCATTGCCAGAACATAGAGGGTTGTTAGAAAAAATAAATAAATTCGGCTTGCAGGAGTTTTAATCTTTGCTGAAGATTTAATAGAAAGGGCTGTATAGTGAGTCATTCACTATACAGCCTTTAACGTAATGGAAGGAGCTTAACTTTTATCTAAGTTGACTTGCTTTTTAGCCAGTCTGGCAATTTGATGCATAGAAGATAAGTGAGCGTATATTAATGGTAATAAGCCCTTGCTACGTAACTCATTAAACTCTTCGCTTGATAAGGCGTCTAGCTTCTTTTCATCAATAACATACAAGCCGTCAAGCGTGAGCTTTTGTTCACCGCCTAAATTAAGGTTGAGAGTTTTTAATGTTAACAGTTTTTTACTGGCAAAATATTGCACTATACCTGCGGTTTGCTCATGTCTTTGGGCAATGTTAAGTAAATGCTCTGTTCTAGATTTAAGATAATCAGTTTGTTCACCTTTATCATCGAATAATGCCTCGCCTTGCTCTTCATTGACTAGAGCACTGTCAGTATCAATACAAACATAACAGTCATCGTCTTCTTCATTTTGCTTAGCAAGTGAAAATGGGTAATTGAAGAAGCTTGTAGGCACAACCTCAGCTGGCCAATTAGGCGTTTGACAATAAAGGTTAATGTTCGGCTTTATGCCCATCATTGCCACAGCGGTGAATTGTCCTGTTTCAGTATTCTTTACAAAAACAATAGGGAATTCTGATGCTAAAGGAATAAAATCTTGGGCAACTACAGGGATCAGGTGCTGCTCTTTAAAGCGTGTGAAGTCGTTTTTATTCTGTACTTTTAGTGCTGCATGTTGTTGGTGATGTAAAGGTTTGATACTTGTCATTATAATAAGACTCCACTGTTAGTATTTAGTTAGTTTTTTAATTATTTTCAGTCGTTATTTTTTGCTGGTATTTGGTATTGCTAGGTATTGAAATCACATTCATTTATCAACTATGCTACCAAATGAGGTGATGGATAAACGTCCACTTTCAATATCACCACTATAGCTTTGCTTGGTTGTTAAATTAGCGCCATGTAAAAGGTTTCCTTGATAAATAACAAGCCGATTAACTTTTGCCTCTATAGATAATACTTGCTCAAATAGACTGGTAGATTGAGTGATATAGCCGTTATGTTCGGATAATTTGTCTGTAACATCTCTAAGCATGTCATCGAGAATTACCTCATCTTGCTCGTTGAGTTCAACTTTATCCCGTGGAATATAGCGATAAATACTGGTACCACCAAGTTCAGCCCCTGATAAGTAATGAACAAACGCATATTCGTTGTTTTTACAGCTATCCACATGGGGCATTTTTTGTTCGGTAAGTAATTGTGAGGGAGGGCAGGCAGTTAATGATATTAGGCTCTTATGCACTACTGCACTATGTTGCTTCTCATCTACTACTTTAGGCATTATTTGCTCATTGAAAAAAGCCTGTAGCAACCTGATGTAAGGCTCTGGCATATTATCCCGAACGCCCGGGTAGTATGAATTGTCTGAGTGCATAGGATTAAAATAAGCAATATTTTTGGCAAAATGCACAACACTTTCAGCACTTAAAAGAAAATCATCGATAATGTAAGCGTGCAAATTTGTCTTAGGAATTTGAACTGCTTGAATGTTTAATGCTGGATTTATGCTTAAATTCTTCATTTTAGGCTAATTTCGTAATAATTTTTTTAATGTTGTAGCTTGTGTATTAATCATTCTTACCTTAATACAATAAAGCAATTCAAATCAATATACGTACATTTGACAGCGCTGTCAAAGAGGGCTTTATATACCAGACTCTATAGCTATTAGGCAGAGTTACTAGCTTGCACTTATAGAGCTGTATGGGGAATACGCAACAAAATCAAGGGTGTATTGTGTTCAGTAACGGGTGGTTAGCGTCTTTTTTACTTAGTAAGGGCAAGAAGATACTAAGAATGCTAGAACATAAATGTGTGACATCTTGTAATCATATCGCTATTTCATGTATTTAATTTTGACAGCGCTGTCAAAATTGAGGATAGTTAGACTATTATCAATATTTAAAGCAAAGTGGTTGTTGAAAAACAATAAGGATTAAAGGCCCATTACATGCACATGAATAAAAAAATCTTAGCGCTAACTGTTGCCGCTAGTTTATCGCTAGTTGGCTGTGAAAAATCACCTCAACCAGCAATTGATACTGGTGAAAGAATAAACCTGCAGGCAATTTATTCAGTGACTCAGCAGGATATTGACAACATAGCTCAAGATCTTGATGTGAACTACCGTGTTGTGACCAATATCCCAACGGACAAATGTGATAGTAAGGTTGCTGATGGCGCTTGTTTTGAGGTAGAGCTGAGTTTTACCGCTAAAAAAGCTATTGCTGCGAAGGACTGGACTATTCACTTTAGTCAGATTGCACCGATTCAATCCTTTGAAAGTGAAGACTTTACCGTTAAACACTTAAATGGTGATTTACATCTAATCAGTTTGAAAGATAACTTCTCTGGCTTTTCTCAAGGCGAAACAAAAACATTAAATTTCCGTGCTATATTTTGGTCATTAGCTGAATCAGATGCCATGCCAAACTACATTGTTAGTGCTCCTAGGCTTGATGCACGTGTTATTGAAAGTACAGTGCCCTACATTGATAAAGACTCTGGCTTAGAGGTACTTCCTCATGTTGAAGCCTTTACTGATACCACAACACAATTCAAGCGCAGTTCAGCCGATAAAACCCAATGGCTAACGAGTGAAGCCCTATACCATCGTAATGCTGTTTTAGTCGAAGATAAAACAGCAGCGCATGAACTCGCTGTACTGCAAGCTATAGTACCAACACCAAAATTAGTGCAGGTTGACGAAAATAAAGGCTTTGTTGATATTGAACAGGGCATAAAAATCTCTTTAGGCAATGTGCAATCTACAGATGTTGAAGCGGCTTTATCACGACTAGCAACGTTCGGCATTAAGCAGTCTATTGATGGATTACCAGTACGTTTAAGGATTATTGCTGATGAGAGTAAAATTATTGGTAGCTATCACCTTGAGATTAAGTCTGATGAAATAGCTATTGTTGGTGTTGACGGCAACGGTGTGTTCAACGCCCTTCAATCTCTTGCTGGTTTGGTGACCGTTGGTGAGAGCCGATTACCTATGCTAACAGTAGAAGATGAGCCACATTATGCTTTTCGCGGTATGTTAGTTGATGTTGCACGTAACTTTCATTCAAAAGAGTTTATCTTAAAACTACTTGACCAAATGGCAGCTTATAAACTTAATAAATTACATTTGCACCTTGGTGACGATGAAGGTTGGCGTTTAGAGATCCCAAGCTTACCTGAATTAACTGACATTGGCGCAAAGCGTTGTTTTGATGTTAGCGAGACAAAGTGTTTAATGCCGCAATTAGGTGCTGGTGTGGATGCTAATTCATCTGTTAATGGTTATTACAGTGTTCGTGATTACCAAGAGATTTTACAGGCAGCAACGGCTCGTCATATTCAAGTTATTCCATCGCTAGATATGCCAGGTCATTCACGCTCTTCAATGAAAGCAATGACTGCTCGCTTTAAAAAATACCAAGCACTAGAAGATGATAAAAAAGCTAAACAGTTTTTACTCGACGATTTTGATGACACAACAAAGTATTCTTCAGTGCAGTTTTACGCTGATAACACCATTAATGCTTGCTTAGAGTCTTCTTATGACTTTGTTATTGAAGTAATGACACAAGTAAAAAAAATACATGCAAGTGCAGGGCAACCGCTTACTCGTTACCATATCGGGGCTGATGAAACAGCAGGGGCTTGGTTAGACTCTCCAGCATGTAAAGGCTTTATCGCCAATAATGATAAAGGTGTAACTAAAATGAGTGAGCTTGGTGCTTATTTCATTGAACGTGTTGCTGGAATCTTGTCAGATCTAGATATTGAAACTGCAGGTTGGAGTGATGGTATGGAGCATACCCGTGTTGAAAATATGCCTGCTATTGTTCAAGCTAATGCTTGGGATGCATTGTTCTGGGGTGGTCATAATAAAGTACATCAGTTGACAAATCGCGACTGGCAGGTAGTTGTTTCCAGCCCTGACGTTTTATACTTCGATTTCCCTCATGAGGCAGACCCTAAAGAGCATGGCTACTATTGGGCATCTCGTCACACTAATACTGAAAAAGTATTCCAGTTTATGCCTGATAACTTACCTGTCCATGCTGAATTTTGGCTCGATAGACAAGATAATGCCTATGTTGCTGATGATACTAAAACGCCATTGGCGCAGGGGCAAAAATTCTTAGGTATTCAAGGTCAGTTGTGGAGTGAAAATGTCCGTACCGATGATATGGTTGAGCATAAAGTTTTCCCTCGCTTATTGGCATTAGCTGAAAGAGCTTGGCACTTAGCTGATTGGGCTGTACCTTATAATTACCAAGGGGCTAAATACTCGCAGCAAAGCAATACTTTTACTAAGGAAATGCAAGCGAAGCGTGATAATCAATGGTCTTTATTTGCTAATACTTTAGGTAAAAAGGAGTTTGCTAAACTTGAGTTGGCGCAAATAGATTATCGTTTACCAACCGTCGGTGCTGTTATAAAATCTGGTAAGTTGCATGCCAATATTGCCTTCCCGGGTTTAACTATAGAGTACCAAGAAAGTGCGGGTAACTGGCTTACATATCAAAAACCAATAGCCGTTAAGGGCAATGTAAGTATTAGAAGCCGCAGTACTGATGGCTTAAGAGCAAGCCGAATCACCCAAGTAAAATAATAATCAAAACTAAACAACTGATATTTATTTATAACTATCAGTTGTTTAGGTTACATTTGATAACACTTGTAAAAAAAAGCTGGAATTTTATTCTAAAAATAAATGACAACGCTGTCATTTCTAGCTAAGATGAAAAAATCAAAATTAATCATATGACAGTTAATATGGGATCGGTATGCTGACAAGTAGTGACACAAACAATGAATTATTTTTAGGTATTGATGGTGGTGGCAGTAAATGCAAAACCATTATTATGAATAAAGATAATGAAATACTTGGTACAGGAATCTCTGGTCCCGGCAACCCATTACATGGTTTTGAACAAGCAACAAATTCAATTACTGAGTCAGCTAAGTTAGCTTTACAAGATGCGGATTTAGCACATATTGAACTTAATGAACTTATTGCGGGTGTTGGTTTAGCGGGCGTTAATATACCTGTGCTATTTGATCAAATGGCAGCATGGCAACATCCTTTTAAAGCAATGCATTTAGCGACTGATTTATTAATTGCTTGCCTTGGTGCACATGATGGTAGCGATGGTGCTGTGATGATTAGTGGTACTGGTTCATGTGGATTCTCTTGTATTGATGAGCAACAAACGATTGTTGGTGCTCATGGTTTTCCGCACGGAGATAAAGGCAGTGGTGCATGGTTTGGTCTACAAGGTGTTAAGCAGGTTTTATTATCCTTAGATGGCTTAGTTGATTCAACGATAATGACCGATGTTTTACTGAAGAAACTAAATTGTAAAGATGATACCGATTTAGTTGAAGCGGTTGCCAGTCAAAAAGCGACCTTTTATGCCCAACAAGCAAACTTGGTGTTTGATGCGGCAGAGCAGGGCGATAAAGTTGCACTAGCGATTGTTGATGAAGGTGCTGAGTATATTAATAGTATAGCTCGCACGTTAGCGGCAAAAAATCCCCCTCGTATGTCGATGATAGGTGGACTGACTCCTAGATTAAAGCCTTGGTTAGCAGCAGACATAAAAGCAAAGCTTGAGCTGCCATTAAATCCCCCAGAAGTTGGCTCGGTATTTTTTGCGAGACAACAGCAAGACAAACAGTCTGTACAGCAATCGGCTTAATGCCGCTATAATAATTTTATTACCTTACCTGATAAATTAGAAAGATTAACTAGGACAACCAATGACACAAATACGCTTTCATGCTCAACGACTTTTTGACGGACAAGCCTTCCTCGATGATCAAGTGTTGACTATTGTTGATGGTAAAATTTCTGCTATCGATCAAGATACTAGTAATGTTGATGTTGTCTCGAAAGGCTTGGTTGTTCCCGGTTATATAGATTTACAAATTAATGGCGGCGGTGGAGCATTATTTAATGACTCTCCCTCGGTGGATAACCTAAAAACGATTATGTCCGCCCATGCCAAATTTGGTACAACGGCGATGATGCCAACTTTAATTACCGATAAAGTTGAAGTTATGCAACAAGCTGCTGACGCTATTGCACAGGCTATTGCCGAAGCGGTTCCTGGTATTTTAGGTATACATTTTGAAGGGCCACATTTATCAGTTGCTAAAAAAGGCACACACTGCGCCGATTACATCCGTCCGATATCAGATGCTGAGTGGCAAGTCTTATCTCGACAAGATATTGGTCAAGTCATCGTAACGTTAGCGCCAGAAACCGTGAGCACTGTTGATATTAAGCGTATGACAGAGTTAGGTATCAACGTTTGTCTAGGACATACCAATGCTGATTTTCAAACTACACAAAAAGCGATTGATGCTGGCGCAAGTGGTTTTACTCATTTATTTAATGCCATGTCTCCATTACAAGGTCGCGAACCCGGGGTGGTTGGCGCAGCGCTGTTAAACAATAATACCAGTTGTGGCTTAATTGTTGATGGTTTTCATGTTGATTACGCAAGTTGTAAATTAGCTATTCAAGCTAAACCTCAAGGTAAAATATTCCTCGTTACTGATGCTATGCCGCCAGTGGGCACTGATCAAACACAGTTTGCTTTATATGACCGCACAGTTTATGTCGATAATGGCAAACTAACCTCAACTACTGGAGAGTTAGCTGGCTCTTCATTAGATATGGCAAGTGCAGTTAAAAATACTCATCAAGGTTTAGGTATTGCTTTAGATGAAGCACTTCGAATGGGCAGTTTATACCCAGCAGAGTACTTATATCAAAACCAAGCTGTTATTCGCGGTGAGCTTAAAGAAGGCAAGCAAGCGGATATGGTTGTATTGAATGATGATTTATCAGTTAAAGAGACTTGGATTTCAGGACAAAAAATTTAGTTACTTAATCAATTAACGCAATAAATATACCCAAGCCACCTCAAAATGCAGGATTCAGCTGGAATTAGAAACGCCTTTAGGCAAGGCATTGGTTGAAGAGAATAGTTATTCTATTGTCAAAATCAATAACGATGGATAAAGCGTTTCTAAACCAGCCATTCTGGGACGTCTGAGCAAATCAAGTTCATCGTTGTGTAGTTAATTAAGGGAATAACCATTAATGAAATACACGCCTTGATCATGAATTGCTCAGGTGTCCTGAAACGAGAATTTTGAAGTCGCTTGGGTATATAACAATAAAAGCAACCCCAACTTAACGAGGAAGTTATGGAAATGTCACTCACGCAAGATAAACAAGAGAACAAGCAAAGTAATGCAGTGCCGATGATAATCGTCGCAGGGCTATTTTTTATTCTAGGTTTTGCAACCTGGCTAAACGGTTCATTAATGCCTTACTTGCAGCAAATACTGCAACTTACGCCATTTCAGGCTTCGTTAATTTTATTCTCTTTCTATATTGCTGTGACCTTCACCGCTTTACCTTCTGCCGCTATTATCCGAAAAGTTGGCTATAAAAATGGTATGGCATTAGGCATGGGCACTATGATGCTTGCAGGCTTACTTTTTATACCTGCAGCGAAAACACAAATCTTCCCTTTGTTTTTACTGGCTCAGTTAGTGATGGGGGCTGGACAAACCTTATTACAAACAGCTGTTAACCCTTATGTAGTACGCATTGGTCCGGAGGAATCAGCAGCAGCACGTATTTCAATTATGGGTATCTTAAACAAGGGTGCAGGTGTGGTTGCACCAATCGTTTTTACTGCCTTAATTTTAAGTGGCTTTACCGATACTGTCGGCACTGAGCTTAGCCAAGTTCAAATTGACGCTATGGCCGATAAGTTGATTTTACCTTATTTAGGCATGGCACTATTTATTGGTATTTTAGGTTTTGCAGTGAAAAAATCGCCATTGCCAGAGTTAGAAAGTGAAGAAGAGGGTGAGAATAAAGGTCATCTTAAAGAAGCTCTTTCTCATCCTAATTTAGCATTAGGTGTTGTTGCCTTATTCTTATATGTTGCGGTAGAAGTTATTGCCGGTGATACCATTGGCGCCTTTGCTCTTGCCTTAGGTGTCGAAAACTATAGCGTTATGACCTCGTATACTATGGCTTGTATGGTATTTGGTTATATCCTAGGTATTGCACTTATTCCACGTTTTATCTCACAACAAAAAGCGTTAATGGTCTCTGCTGTTTTAGGTTTGTTATTAAGCTTAGGTGTAGTATTTGGTGATAATAACTCTTTTGCTATTGCTAACTCATTATCATTTATCTTAGGTGGAGCGCAATTACCTGATACTTTAATGTTAATTGCTTTCTTAGGACTTGCTAACGCTATTGTATGGCCTGCAGTATTCCCATTAGCTTTATCTGGTATGGGTAAATTAACCAGTGTTGGCTCTGCACTTCTTGTTATGGGGATTTCCGGTGGTGCATTTGGACCATTATTCTGGAGTTTAGCAAGTGGTACTAGCGGTCAAGCAATTGACCTTCAAGGTGGCTATATTGTTATGTTTCCTTGTTATTTATTCATCTTATTTTACGCGGTTAAAGGTTGTAAAATGAAGTCTTGGAAATAAGACTATATAACGAGTGTTTGCCGCGCGTAACTTAGCACTTTAAACACTGTAAAAATAAACCTCAATATCTCCTTGTTTGATACAAGTTGGCTTGAGGTTTTTTTGTATCTTTAATTCAATGGTTTAGCTTGTATTGGATGAAGCTATAGCATATGAATTTTTATTGTTTAAAACATGCTCTACTGGTTGTACCAGGTGTTGACCTGCTGCTCTAACCATACTATTATGAACTCACTGATTAAGGTCTGACCACTTTTATGGAATAGGGAATAAAAGTAATGGTCACTTAACAGAGTAAAGTTTTAATTAATTAAAAAGGAATTTAATTATGGGTGAAGCGAAGAGGAAGGTAACCGTTATCTATTGCTGCGATGATGACTTAGCGATTTATAGGAAGACACAAAACTTCCACTTAAATGCCTATGGCGATATGATTATTCCACAGGAGTTTAAGCGCGGTAAAACGATAGTAGCAGTCTGTGATGGTGAAATAGACATCATCAATAGCATTGGTGATAAGCTTGTGCAACACTACTGATACTAACAAACACTCTAGTATTAATATCGCCTTATTCAGGTCATATCAGCAATAAGATTTTCATTAATACTTCTTCAATGAACATAAAAAAAGGTGACCTAATGTCACCTTTTTTGTGTGGTTTTTTTATTCTGATTTTGAATTAGTAGCCACTAGGTTTTTTACTTTCTAACTGCTTATCAGTGTAAGTGGCTTTTTCATGCTTTTGCCCTGCAGCATCAGCTAACTCAGCTGGCATATAATTCTCATCATGTTTAGCTAGTACTTCACTTGCTTCAATGCTTAACCCTGTTGGAGGGTGTTCAGCTAAAGTACCATTGGCAACTATGCCTTGACCTTCACGGAATAAGTCAGGCAATATTCCTTCATAATAAACAGTAACCATAGGGTCGCTGTCTTTAAATTCGATTGGCATGGTCATATCGCTGAGTTTAAATGATACTTTCAAGCTCTCTGGATCGCGCTTAACAGTGCCAGGTACCACTAAACCACCGATACGAATACGTTGACCAATACTTGGCTTTAATCCCGTTTCTTTTTTACCTTGAGTTATTTCTGAAGGGGTAAAGAATAAATCAATATTTTGACTCAAAGCATAAAGTACTAAGCCAGAAACTGCGCCAATACCAATTAAGATTGAGCCGACAATGGCAAGACGTTTTTTACGACGTGGGTTCATTACTCTGTTACCTCATTTAAAGCTTCATTTTGTTGCTTACGTAACTCTCTGGCTTGGCGAAGTTTGTCTTCACGTTGCTTACGTTTAGCAATTTGATTGATAATTTGTTGATGACCAGCTTTAGAGCTAATCAATAATAGGGTTAGGATTAAAGCGGCAGCACCAAAAGAAAGCCAGACATAAAAGCCATAACCGCCCATATCGATGAAATCGCTAAAACTATTAAATTGCATTGAATGCTCTCCAAATACAGCACTAATTTTAGTGTTGTTTAATACCGTTTAGTGTAACTAAGTGTTATTTAACTGTGTTTTGTTGTACTAGTTCGCGCACCCAAGGACGTATGCTATTGCGAGCTAGGATCTCATTTCTAAAGCGTAAACAGATAATCACGCCAACCAGCAAAGAAAAACCAATAAAACAAAAAATAAATGGCCATAACATATCAAGTGACATTGATGGTTTGCCAAGTTTACTGACAGTTGAACCTTGATGAAGCGTGTTCCACCAGTCAACAGAGTATTTAATAATTGGAATGTTAATAACGCCAACTAGCGTTAAAATACCAGCAGCCTTACCTGCTAAATTTTTATCTTCAAAAGCACTATGCAGAGCAATAACGCCAAGATATAAGAATAATAAAATCAGCTCTGAAGTTAAACGTGCATCCCATATCCACCAGGTGCCCCACATAGGTTTACCCCAAGCAGCACCGGTAATTAATGCTATTGCCGTAAAAGCTGCACCGACAGGAGCCATTGCTGCAGCAGAGGCATCAGCAAGTTTTAGCTGCCAGACAAGACTACTAAAAGCGGCAACTGCCATGGCAAAATAGATACCCATAGACAAAGAGGCTGCGGGCACATGGATATAGAATATTCTAAAACTATGGCCTTGCTGATAATCGGCAGGAGCAAATAATAATGCCCAGACAAGACCTATGCTAAGGAATATTGCCGAAAGCGCACTTAACCAGGGTAAAAGTTTATTAGTAAAGTGATAAGACACTTCAGGGTTTGCATAAGGGTGTAACCATTTCCACATTAATTAATACTCACTATTTATGTCAATTATAAGGCCGGAATAGCTGTTATTTTTCATGGCAAAGTAACAGTGCTCTTTCGTGTTTATATTGTATGTTTATATTGTGCGTTACCATTTCCACGTGCCGCCTATCATGTTAATTTAATACTCACTATTTTTGTCGATTATAAGGCCGGAATAGCTGTTATTTTTCATGGCAAAGTAACAGTGCTCTGTCGTGTTTATATTGTATGTTTATATTGTGCGTTACCATTTCCACGTGCCGCCTATCATATTAATTTAATACTCACTATTTTTGTCGATTATAAGGCCGGATTAGCGTGTTATTTTTCTTGGCAAAGTAACAGTGCTCTGTCGTGTTTATATTGTATATTTATATTGGGCGCTACCATTTCCACGTGCCACCTATCATGTTAATTGGTACTCACTTTCAGGGCTGCGCCAACCGCGAAGGGAGCGAGCGATAAAGAACCAAAAAATAATGCGGCAATTATAGCAAGTTGGCCGCTGTAAGGTAAGCCAAGCGCTGCAGTATCTATAGCGCTAGTGGCAAAAATTAACACAGGGATATAAAGCGGTAGTACAAGCAAGCTAAGTAAAACACCACCTTTTTTAATGCCGACGGTAAGTGCAACACCTACGGCTCCCAATAAGCTAAGTACAGGTGTACCAAGCAATAAGGTAAATACTAGCGCGCCATAACTGTTTTCATCTAAGTGCAGTAATACTGCTAATAATGGCGCCATTAAAATAAGTGGTAAACCCGTTATCAACCAGTGCGCAAATATTTTGGCGAGCACAAGTAAAAATATAGGATGTGGGCTCAATAACATTTGTTCTAGTGAGCCATCAAGGTGATCGGATTTAAATAAGCGATCTAAAGATAATAAAGTGGCTAATAACGCAGCTACCCAGATGATGCCAGGAGCAATACGACTTAGCGTTTGTGCTTCTGGACCTATACCTAGAGGAAAAAGCGTAATAACTATGACAAAGAACAATAACGGGTTAATGATATCGTCTTTATGACGCATAGCGATGGTTAGGTCACGCTTGAGTACCAACATAAAGGCACGGGTATAAGACAGTTGCGGTGAAGACTGTACTAAGTTATCGGTTTGGCTTGTTATTGTTTCAGTCGCTTGAGCTGACTGCGCTTTTAAAGTCATTGGTATATTTTCTCTAAACAGATCTCATTTTTAAAAAAATGCATTTTAGCTACTGTAATCTAGGGTTATTTTTTTAACTTGCTCTGGTTTAATACTAATTAAATCTTGGTGAGTTGTTAAAATAACACAGCCACCACGCTTTACATGCTGTAAAAAAAGTTGCTCTAAACTGGCAACACCTTGTTTATCAATAGCAG
>PJEL010001407.1_pt1 | contig 24556 bp, 23 predicted proteins | sample 1853271 | NCBI WGS metagenome assembly PJEL01 (sample SAMN08108733, study PRJNA415343) | Invertebrate metagenome, whole genome shotgun sequencing project. | host: Globobulimina | place: Sweden: Gullmar Fjord | collected 2015-08
TTAATGCTTTCGCCAAAACCTCGAAAGTCTAAACTTAAAGCATGAATACCTTGTTGCGCTAATTGCTCGCCTATTTGGTTATACATAGTGCGGTTGTAGTTACACTGATGAAGCATCAATACCGCACGATTACTGCTAATCTTACTTTGATAATAATCAACTTTGAGCTTAAAACCCTCTTTAGTTTTAAGCGTAACTTCAGCAGCCTGAGCACTAAGTGAAAGACTAAGTGAAGTGGTAAATAAAATGGCTGCTGAAATGCCTGATACCGTTGACGAAAATGACTTTAATAATGTTTTCAAAACTTATCCTTTTATTATTATTTTTTAATCTTGTTTAAAATCTAACCTACAATGCATTTTCAAATAAACGTTTAAGCGATGAATGGTTGAAAACATCGGTTGAGCTTAAAAATTATTTCAATTAATTTCAAAACGCTTTGTTAGCTACCAAGCAAAAGAAAGTTTAGTGTAAAACTGACAGGAAAATACAGACCGTTATTGGAAACTTTACAAAACATCTCATTTTTTGATGATCTGAGCCTAGCCATAGTCGGTCAGACGCTGTTAGAATTAACGCCATTATCTAGAACTTTTGAGAATATAGAAAAATGGGCAGAGCTTATCAAAACCGTAAATTGTCAATGGCAAAAACGGCAGGTCAAAAAACTAAGGTTTATTCTAAATACGGTAAAGAAATTTACGTACTTGCAAAAAATGGCGGTACTGACCCAGACGGTAACTTGTCATTACGTCGCACAATAGAAAAAGCAAAAAAAGACCAAGTTCCTAGCCACGTTATTGAAAAAGCTTTAGAAAAGGCAAGAGGCACTGGTGGTGAAGATTACGTAGAAGCTCGCTACGAAGGTTTTGGCCCTGGTAACTGCATGGTTATTATTGATTGCCTTACTGATAACGGCAACAGAACAATTAAAGACGTTCGCCAGTGTTTCACTAAAACTTACTCAAAAATTGGCTCTTCTGGCACAGTTTCTCACATGTTTAATCATCAAGCAGTTTTTGCTTTTAAAGGTGATGATGACGAAACAGTATTAGAAAACCTCATGATGGCTGATATCGACGTAACTGATGTTGAGTTAGAAGACGGTATTATTACTGTTTATGCGCCACATACTGAGTTCTTCAAAATTAAAACTGAATTTGCTAACAGCATGCCTGAGTTTGAATTAGAAGTAGAAGAAATCACTTGGGTACCGCAAACTTATACTGAAATTACTGGTGAAGACGATACTGCTAATTTTGAAAAGTTCATCAATATGCTTGAAGATTGTGAAGACGTGCAAAACGTTTATCACAATGCTGAATTACCTGAAGAAGAGTAAACCTAATTAGGCCACAGCAACATAATTAAGAAAGGCGCCAAGAGGTGCCTTTTTACTATTTACCATTAAGATAGTTAACTGATATTCGCAACAGGTTCGAATGTTCGGTGAGGCATCAATGATTAAAAATACAATAAAACTGTCATTCTTTGCTCTACTTTTGTCATTGCTAACACCCCCGGTAATTGCGGAAAGGTTTTATGTTGTTGTTGGTCTAGCAAAACCGCCTTATGTTATCCAAGAAACAAACAGTGGTTTTGAAATTGAGTTAATTTCATCAATACTTAAAAAGATGGGAAAACAACCAGATTTCATATATGTGCCTTTTGGTCGCTCACTTCGCATGCTAAATAATGAGCGTATTGACGCCATTATGACAATAAACACTAACCTCATTAATGATATTTCACGATTAAGTGATCCTTACATCACTTATCAAAACGTCGCTATCACGCTCAAGAGTGATAACCTTGTTTTGAATAACGTTACCGATTTATCGCAATATTCAATTGCCGCATTCCAAACAGCGGATAAGGTGCTAGGGAAGTCTTATGCTCAGGCAATAACAAAAAATGAGCATTACACTGAAGTTGCAGATCAGCGCCATCAAACTAAACTTTTATTTGATAAAAAAGTACAGGCTTTGGTCATGGATATAAATATATTTAATGCGCTCAGCCCTTTAGTTGGCGGAGAGGAAGATCATAGTGACGTAAATATTCATCTGGTATTTCCAAAAAGCCCTTACCGTATGGCATTTAAAAATAAAAAACCTATTGAACCGTTTAATCATGCACTGCGAGATTTTAAGGATTCACCTGCCTATCAGGCGCTGATAAATAAATATAACCTACAGAAACAGCCTTTATTTTCTGATGAGAAATAGATAACTTAAATAACTTAAATAACTTAAATAACTTAAATAACTTAAATAACTTAAATAACTTAAATAACTTAAATAATAGCAGCGCGACCAAACGTTGCTAGTAACCGCTGCTAACAAGCACTTATTTAGCCAGCTTTTCCATCATGACATTTACTGCCTCAAGATGTTCTGGGTTATTGTGACACATGCTTTGGAACACCGCGCACATATCTAGAAAGTCAGGTAACTCGGTACGTTGTGCCATTTTCATTAAACGTTTTGTTAGCCTTAATGAAGCAACGGGCTTAGAGGCTATTTCTTTTGCCAATAACATCGTTCTTGCCATTAACTCTTCCGGCTCTGTTACCTCTAAAATAATGCCAATTGACTTAGCTTCTTGTGCATCTATAACCCGCCCAGAAAAAGTAAGCTCGGCTGCCTTTTGATAACCAATAAGACGCTGCATAAACCAAGCGCCGCCGTCTCCTGGAATAATGCCTAAGTTAACAAAAGTCTCACCAAATTTAGCCTTGGTGGAAGCAAAGCGAATATCACACATATTGGCAACATCAAAACCCGCGCCAATTGCGGGGCCATTTACAGCCGCTATAACAGGCACTTCGACTTTATGAAGTGCTAGCGGGATCCGTTGAATACCTTGGCGATAACGCTGTTCAAGCTCTTGTGCGTCTCCGGCAAAGTCTCCTGAACGTTCGGCCATGTCTTTAATATTGCCGCCAGATGAAAAGGCACTGCCATTTCCGGTGATCACTAATACTGCAATTTCTTGATTTTTATTTACCCATTCGCAGGTATTTACAATATCGTCAGCAATTGCAGTACTTGTTAGTGCATTGCGCACATCGTGTCTATCAAAAGACAAAGTAGCTATTTTGTCTTCAAGTGTTAATTTACAGTCAACTAATGTTGGTAACTCATTACTTTGAATATTCGTCATAAATATACCTATTCAGGCCCTTTTTCTTGTGCTTTCACGTTCTGCCAGTATTGTTCTAATGCCGTTAAATCATGCTGTTCAAAAGCTTTTCCTGAGGTGACTACTTGCTCTTCAACACCTTGAAAGCGTTTGGTAAATTTTCTGTTTGCTTTACGCAATATCGTTTCAGGATCTTGTTTGGCGTGACGGCATAAATTAACCACAGCAAAGAGTAAATCACCTAATTCTTCACCCAGTTTTTCTTGGTTGGTATGAAGTTCAACTTTAACCTCGTCAACTTCTTCAACAATTTTATCAAAAACATCGTCGATATCTTGCCAATCAAATCCAACATGTGAGCAGCGCTTTTGTATCTTCGCCGCTTGGGAAAGAGCAGGCAGATTATTAGGAATATCAGCAAGAATACTTAATGAGTCTTGTTGGTTTTTAACTTGGCGCTCTTTGGCTTTTTCATTTTCCCAATTAGCTTTTATTTGTTCATCGGTCAATAAGTCAGCCGTTGAAAAAACGTGAGGGTGACGTCTGATCAACTTTTCACAAGTAGCGGCAACAACGCTATCAAAATCAAAAAGTTTTTGCTCATTGCCTAATTGACTATAAAAAACCACTTGAAAGAGTAAGTCTCCCAGTTCTTTTTCCAACTCAGCAAAGTCGCCTTGTTCAATTGCATCAGCTACTTCGTAGGCTTCTTCTATGGTATGAGGAACAACAGAGGAAAAAGTTTGTTTAATATCCCAAGGGCAGCCATTTTCAGGATCACGAAGCTGTGCCATGATCCAACGTAGTTTTTCCATTGAAGGTTTTGCTGTTAACATTGATTATCCTGTATAAAATTAAAGCCGCTTAACATCAGCAATATCATCAATTTGTAGTAGTTTACTTTGCAGGCGCATTAGCACTTCATTACTAGCAACTTCCAATTTCACTGTCATTTTCACACTTTGATGACTATGATCAGACTGACTTTCTAGCCCTAAAATACTGACACGTTCATTTGAGATAATTGTCGATATGTCACGCAATAAACCTTGTCTATCAATACCAATAATAATGATAGTGGCTTGAAAGTTTTGCTTATCAATTATTCCCCATTCAACCTCAACTTCACGCTCTGGTTGTTGGTTTAATGCATTAGCTAGTTGGTCACAGTCATGCCTATGTACTGAAATACCGCGCCCTTGAGTAATAAAACCAGAAATAACATCACCAGGAACAGGCTGACAACATTTGGCCATATGCGTTAATAAGTTACCAACCCCTGAAACCATAATGCCGTTACTATCAACATTCGACTTCTTTTGCGTTGCAGGTTGGCGTACTAAACTTTGTGGGTCGATTTCTTCAACAGGTTTTGTTTTTTCATGTTGAAGCAAAATAAAATTAACAACTTGTTGCAGTCGCGTATGACCAGAGCCAATACCAGCATACAAATCGTCAATTTCTTGTGAGTTCATCTTTTGCGCTACGGGCACTAAATCAACTTGCGTTAGCTGTAATTTTGCTAATTCGCCATCAAGTAACTCTTTACCCGTAGCGACATTTTTATCTCGATCTTGCAGTCGGAAAAAATGCTGAATTTTAGCCCTAGCTCTCGGTGTATGAACGTAGTTTAAACTTGGATTTAACCAGTCTCGGCTTGGATTAGGTGTTTTTCGGGTTAAAACTTCAACCTGATCGCCCGTTTGCAGTTGATGAGTAAAAGGAACAATACGGCCAAAAACTTTAGCACCAATACAACAATGGCCAACATTAGAATGAATATAATAAGCAAAATCTAACGGTGTTGCGCCATAAGGTAAGTCGATAACATCGCCATTAGGTGTGAACACATAAATTCTATCTTCAAATACTTCACTACGAAGTTCATCAATTAGTTCTCCGCTCTCACTTACATCTTCTTGCCATTGAAGAATTTTTCTAAGCCAACTAACTTTTTCATCAAAGCCCGTTGTTTTACCACTTGCGGTGCCTTCTTTATATCGCCAATGGGCAGCAACACCAAGTTCGGCATCGTCATGCATTTGCTGTGTACGAATTTGTACTTCAATTGACTTGCCTTCAGGGCCGATAACAACGGTATGAATAGATTGGTAGCCATTAGCTTTAGGTGTGGCGACATAATCATCAAACTCATTATGAAGGTGATTCCAATTAGTATGAACAATACCAAGTGCGCTGTAACAATCTTGCAGCTGATCAACAATAACACGCACGGCCCTAACATCAAAAAGCTGCTCGAAATCGAGTGACTTTTGCTGCATTTTTTTCCAAATGCTATAAATATGTTTTGGACGACCTTGCACGCTACCAGCAATGTCCATTTGATCTAACTGTCCACTTAGAAAGCTTACAAAATCAACCATATAACGCTCACGGTCCAAGCGTTTTTCATCAAGTAATTTAGCAATTTTTTTGTAAACATCAGGGTGGAGGTAGCGAAAAGAAATATCTTCAAGCTCCCATTTCAACTGCCCGATGCCTAAACGATTTGCCAACGGTGCATATATATTGGCAATTTCTTTAGCCACTACAACCCGTGTTTCTTCGTCTAATGTTTTAACAAAACGCAAATGAACTAGTCGCTCAGCCAGCTTTATAACCACAGCGCGTACATCTTCAACCATGGCCAATAGCATTTTTCTGATATTGTCGATTTGATTGGCTGAAACTTTGGTTGAGCCTTTTTGTTGCAGCGTTTTAATCGCTTCCATTTGATTTACCCCTGCACATAAGTTTGCAACTTGAGGGGAGTATTGCTCTTCGATATAGTCTAAAGAAATGTGCTTTGCTTCAAATAATGGCAATAAAAATGCAGCACAAAGGGAGTCTTTATCAAGGTTTAATGAAGCCAGTATCTCTACCATTTCAAGCGATTTTTTCTCACAACGCTCATCTTTAACAAAGTGCTGATTGTCTTGCTGCCAAACAGCTTCTAATGCTTTTTGTTTATCTTGAGATATTTCAAGTGAAGATAACCATTGCTCAAAATTTGTTGCTGACATGTGGTGTGACTTTCTCACCGAAACCATAATCGTTCCTGCCCTTTTTTGAGTTGTATTCTGTCATTATATATTGCTAAACAATACCATAGTTTCTACATGCTTTGTTTGAGAAAACATATCCATAACCATAATTTTTTCAATATGATACCCGTGTAAAGCTAACACTTTACTGTCTCGAGCTAACGTTGCAGGATCGCAACTGACATAAAGAATTTTTTCAACATTATATTGTGTAATTTGTACCATAGCTTCTAAAGCTCCCGCTCTGGCAGGATCTAATAGAATTTTGCTAAAAGCATGTTTTGACCAAGCATTGCCCTGCCAGTTTTGGCTTAGATCTGCCTGATAAAAATGGCAGTTTTCAATGCCATTTTTTAATGCATTACCTTCGGCGCGTATCACCATATTTTGCACACCTTCAATACCAACAACACTAGCGACTTGTTTAGCTATAGGTAAACTAAAGTTGCCTAAACCACAGAATAAATCGAGCACTTGATCATTAGGTTTTAATGCAAGCCAAGTTATTGCTGTTTCAATCATTTGATTATTAACGTCAGCGTTAACTTGAATGAAGTCACTGGCTTCAAACGAGATATTAGTATTATCTGCTAGTTGATATGACAATGGCTTAGCTTGGGTCAGTGGAGTGCTTGTTTTTCCATCATCAAGTATTATTTGCCAATTTTTGTCATGACATAATTGTAGCCATAACTCCCTATCGTGCTGAGAAATATCAACCAATTGACGAATAACCAGCGTGACAATATCGGTAGCAATTACTTCAATATGGCCAATTGATTTAAACTGAGAAAGTTTTCCGATAACAGATTTTAACGTGGTAAAGACACCGCTAAGTTCAGCGAATAAAACCGGACACTGTTTGATCGCTGCAAGTTGATTAGTACCTTTTCTGCGAAAGCCAATAGTGGCATGACCTTTTTTATCATATTGCACACCGATACGGGCTTTTCGTCGATAATGATAAGGAGAACTAGTTATAGGTGCTTGCCAAGGAAGAGAGCCTTTAAAGTCATTTCTACTAAAAAGCTCACTCACTTTCTGTTGTTTAAAAGCAACTTGTGCTGAATAATCTAAATGCTGAAGTTCACAGCCACCACATTTTAAAAAATGGGAACATTTTGCAGTAACTCTATCTTCACTCGCTATATCAACATTCAAAAGCTGTGCTTTAGCAAATTTACTTTTTTGCTCGACAACCTTTACCGTTACTTTTTCATAGGGCAAGGCACCCGCTATAAAAACGGATTTCTTTTGATATTGAGCTACACCTGTTCCATTTGGATCAAGCTTATCAATTGTTAAAGTAAGTTGCTGTCCCAGCTTTTGTTTTTGAACTGGAGCTTTAAAAAAGTTAGCCATAGTTTTACATCTTTCTTAAGGTTATCTATTCTGCAAGGAGGCGCTATAAATTTGTGCAGGGTTATGACATGATAGATATCAAGCGCTCGATTTTACACTAAAGCACCACAAAAATGCATAAAATTAGTCTTAAAGACTGGGTAATTCTATTAACTATTTTGCCAACAACGTTGATTGGGTTGTGCATTGCTGGCTACTTTTCTTATAGTCGCTATGTAGAGCTTAGCGATTTCTTAGACGAACGTTCTCATAGCATTATTGAACCATTAGCCATCGCCAGTTTAACGCCGATTATTGAAAAAGATCGCGATAGCCTTCGCCACCTTATTAGCTTTGCCCATAGAAGCCAGTCAAGCATTGTTAAGAGCATTGCTGTTTTCACTAAAGACAATCAAGCCTTTGTTACTAGCATATATCACGGCGATACTAATTTATTGCGTGTGCAATCGGGCAGTACCCTGCCGATGCAAACAACCTCTGAAAAATCTGGTGATTTCATTATTTATCGTACTCCCATTATCGATGAACGTTTAATGATGGGCGATGATGAGATACAAACATCACAGCAAGCCAAAGTAGGCTATATTGCGATGCAAATTGATCAGCGAAAGATAAAGTTCAACCAACAAAGCCAAGTGATCATAGCTTTTGCTATTGCTTTATTTGGCGCACTTATCAGTGCGATTTTTTCACTTAGGCTAGTTAAAAACGTTACTCGCCCAGTTTCATCTATGGTACAAGCTGTTGAGCGAATAAGAGAAGGTAAACGAGAAAGTCGAGTTTCAGGGCAATTAATTGGCGAGTTGAATTTTCTAAAAAATGGTATTAATGCCATGGCGCAGTCACTTGGCGATTATCATGATGAAATGCAACGGAGCATTGATCAGGCAACAATTGATTTACGAGAAAGTTTAGAACAGTTTGAAATTCAAAACGTTGAGTTAGATATTTCAAAACGAAAAGCTCAAGAAGCTAATCGTGTTAAATCAGAGTTTTTGGCTAATATGAGTCATGAATTAAGAACGCCGCTCAATGGTGTTCTTGGTTTTACCCGCCAGTTGTTGAAAACACCGCTAAGTGATGTGCAACGAGATTACTTACAAACCATTGAACGCTCTGCCAATAACTTACTAGCAATTATCAATGATATTTTAGATTTTTCAAAGCTAGATGCAGGTAAAATGGTCATCGAAAGCGTGCCTTTTTCTATTAGAGAAACTATTGAAGATAGTTTAGCTTTACTTTCTCCTATGGCACATAAGAAAAATATTGAATTTTCATTTTGTGTTGCTCAAAACTTGCCCGATTCATTTATTGGTGACGCGATGCGCGTTAAGCAAATAATTACTAACTTAGCTAATAATGCCATTAAGTTTACGGATAACGGTTCAATAAATATTGATATTGATGCACAAGAAGTTACCAACAATAAAGTGGTTGTAAAAATAGCAGTAAGTGATACCGGTATTGGTATGACGAATGAACAACAAGATTCAATTTTCGAAGCATTTGGACAAGCTGATAAAAGTGTTACCCGTATATACGGCGGTACAGGCTTAGGTTTAGTGATATCACAGCGCCTTGCTCATGAAATGAAAGGTGATATTGGTTTTGTCAGTGAACACAAAAAAGGCTCTACTTTCTGGTTTACCTTTACCTGTGAACTAAACCCAATGCCTTTAATTGATTTACGTGATTACAGAGAGTTGCACGGCCAATCTATTCTTTATTTTGAGCCGCATGATCACTCTAGAATTGCAACGAGTGAAATGCTTACACATTGGCAAATGAATGTATCTTTGGTAAACAGCATTGAGCAACTTCATGAAGCCATTAAGCAAGGCAATAAGTATGATCATATCTTGCTAAGCCATAGTGTTGGCCCTGCTGAACTAAATGATCTTAAAAGCCTTATTATTCGCATTAAATCCAAGTCCAATGCGATACATTTAGCCATTAATAGCAACTCACCTAATTTACAAGAAGCACTCATTGGTTGCGGTGCAACAAGTTGTATAAGTAAACCTATTACTTTAACCAAACTTAGTAAGGCCTTACTGCCGCAACAAGAAATGGCTCAGGTAATTAAGCATAATCTAAGCAATGTGGTTGATAAAAAAGTGCCTATCAAGGTTTTAGCCGTAGATGATAACGAAGCTAATCTAAAACTCATCAAGGCTTTATTGTTAGAACAAGTAACAGAAGTGATAACCGCAACAAATGGAGAAGAAGCTGTAAGCCATTGTAAAAATGAAAAGTTTGCACTCATTTATATGGATATTCAAATGCCAGTAATGGATGGCATAACAGCATTACAAACAATTAAAACAACAACATTTAATGATGAGACACCGATCATTGCCGTGACAGCACATGCTTTAAGCAGCGAAAAAGAGAAGCTACTTCAACAAGGGTTTGACTCATACATGACAAAACCCCTAGATGAAAACATGCTTAAGCACACAATCTATGAATATTGTGATCTTGCTCTGCTTTCTCCAGAACAAACAACAACAGATACTTTATTAACATTTTCACCATCACCCACCATTGACTGGTCGTTAGCAGTAAAGCGTGCAGGTAATAAAGAGGAGTTAGCTAAAGATATGTTGATCGGCTTAGTTGATAGTTTGCCAGAAACTAAACAGTCAATAGTGGACGCGCTAACTTGTCAAGATACGGAGAAGCTAGCAGTATTGGTTCATAAACTAAATGGCGCTTGCTGTTATTCTGGCGTGCCTAATCTAGCTAAAATTACCGCACAACTTGAAACTATGTTAAAGCAAGAAGTCAATTTAGAAGCGATTGAACCTGAGTTTATGGAGTTTTTTGAGCAAATAGATAACGTGATCAATGAAGCAGAAACTACGCTGAATGAATTAGTGAGCGATACGCAACACTAGAATAGTACTAAATAATAGTTAGCCGATTAAATAATTTACCAACAAGTTAAATAATAAAAAGCATAATAACTAATAACATATGCCCTATTAACAAATATCCTATTAACAAAACACCTATTAACGAATGCTAATATCTGGTGAGGTATTAATTTCGCCATCTTCGGTAATTATCGCAGTGCCTCCATGACAGGTTAGCACTGCTATACTATGTCCATTATCATTTCGAACAAATGACAATTCATAGCCAAATTTACCTAAACTACTTGCTGAAAATTTTTGTGCGAGCGAAAGCTTGTCCCACCAAATAGATTGCTCTGGTGCTTCTTGCCTTCTTTCGACAATCGGTTGTCTTGGCTGTGGCTGCATATAACCCCTCTTTTAAAATAATGACAAAGGTAACTTAAGTATAGAACAAATTTTAGATCTACAAAGGCTAGATTGATTATTTTTTAATCAACATAAGTGTCAAGCAAGAAAGCTAATGAAGAGTTAGAGCGAACGGTTAAGGTAATTTTTGAGGTAAATAGTAGAATATAGAGTCTAGGTAGATAGCTGAGATGAGTCGTTTTATCTATTGCTGCAGTGAGTAATAGACATGTATTAGCCGAGGTTAATAGTTAAGGCCCGTAAATTGAAGGCACTGACTCAACAGCGCCTTTATTTCGAGCAAGAATAGATTACAACCCTCTTGCTTCTAACATTAAACGCTTCATATCTCGTATAGCTTTATCCAAACCATCTATAGCAGCTCTAGCAATAATAGCGTGTCCGATATTAAGCTCAATAATTTCTTCAATGGCGGCAATTGGTTTGACATTAAAATAATTTAAACCATGACCTGCATTTACTTTAAGCCCCAAGTTATGCGCGTACTTAATACCATCTTTCAATCTTGCTAATTCAAGCTGCTGGCTAGCTTCATCAACTGCATCAGCGTAACAGCCAGTATGAATTTCAATATAAGGCGCTTTACTTGCAAAAGCTGCATCAATTTGCGCTTTATCTGCATCAATAAATAAACTGGTTTGAATACCTACCTCAGCCATTTTTTCTACGGCAGCTGTTATTTTATCAAGCTGGCCGGCAACATCTAAGCCACCTTCTGTTGTTAGTTCTTCACGTTTTTCTGGCACTAAACAACAAAAAACAGGTTTTACGTCACAGGCGATCTCTATCATTTCATCAGTTACGGCCATTTCAAGATTCATACGCGTATGCAAGGTTTCTTTTAAAACGTAAATATCTCGATCTTGAATATGGCGACGATCTTCTCGTAAATGTACCGTTATGCCATCAGCGCCCGCATGCTCAGCAACTGAAGCTGCATAAACAGGATCAGGATAATTAGTGCCGCGAGCTTGTCTAAGTGTTGCAATATGATCGACGTTAACGCCAAGTAAAAGATCTTTCATTGATGAGATTCCCGTTTTAAAAATAGTTTTCTGCTATTGAGAGGCTTGTAGCTAAGTAAGTGATCAAATACCTGACGCATCAGCTGCTTATAACTATACATAACTGTTTTCGCGTCTAACGATTGCTGCGCGATCGCTTCGATGTGCTCTCTATGATACCGAGGCAGTTTACTGGTATTTTCAGCCTCAATAAAGCCCTCTTCAGGTATATAATTGAAATACTGAGCATTGCATTCGCTAAGTGCTGAAAAGTCGAGAGAAATGCCTAGTTCTTCCAACAAGCTTGTTTCGAAAAAACGTAAAATATGTTCAATGTTACTTTGCTGAGCAAGTGCTTTTAATGACGCTTGATAGTGAATAAACAAATCGTCACAGGCAATACTTTCTTCTAGCAGCCTAACTAATAATTCATTTAGATAAAAGCCGCTATAAAGGTGCTTACTTTGAAGGTTAAAGCTTTTCCCTGCCGCTTCTACTCGCGCTAGATTTTTCAAACTCCCTGACCCTTTAAGTACAACATTTAGTGGCATAAAGGGCTGTAACAAGGCTTTTTTAGCTGATTTTGAAGAATTACTAATGTAGGTTATTGCGCCGACCATGCCATTGGAAGCAGTAAGTAGGCTTACGATTTGTTGATTTTCTCGGTAAGGTCTGGAGTGTAATAGAAAAGCCAGTTGCTCGATTTCATCATTCATCGAATTCGAGCAACTCAGTTAAATGCTTAATTTGGTTATTAACCAGAATAGTCATCACCGTAACCTAAGCTTCTAAGGGCTCTTTCGTCATCGGCCCAGCCAGATTTAACTTTAACCCAAGTTTCTAGAAAAACTTGCTGTTCAAATAAATTTTCCATATCTCGGCGAGCTTCTTGACCGATAACCTTGAGTTTCTCGCCTTTATTACCAATAACCATGCGCTTCTGGCTATTTCGCTCAACCAAAATCAACGCATTAATATGCAATATGCCCTTATCATCCATTTTAAACTGCTCTATCTCTACGGTTGTAGAATAAGGCAATTCATCACCCGTGAATCGAATAAGCTTTTCACGAATAATTTCTGATGCCATAAAGCGGCTAGAACGGTCAGTAATGTGATCTTCAGGAAACCAAAAGTCTCCTTCTGGTAAAGAAGACATACATAACGCTTTAATTTTATCGACGTTGTCACCCTTTTGAGCTGAAATCGGCACAATGTCTTTAAATTCATGTTTAGCAGCGAGCTTTTGTAAATGCGGCAGCAACTCTTCTTTATCTTGTACGTTATCAATTTTATTTACGACAAGGATACATGGCATACCGCTTTTTTTAATTTTACTTAAAACTAGCTCATCATCGGCTGTCCAATGAGTACCTTCAACTAAGAAAACGATAACCTCAACTTCTGCAATCGAGCTACTTGCCGCTCTGTTCATTAGTCGGTTAATTGCGCGTTTTTCTTCCGAATGCAAACCGGGGGTATCAACCAATACTGCTTGATGATTCTCTTCTGTTAAAATACCTAAAATACGATGTCGTGTTGTTTGAGGCTTTTTTGAAGTAATACTAATTTTTTGCCCAAGCAAACTATTGAGTAATGTAGATTTACCTACATTAGGACGACCAACAATCGCGATTAAGCCACAGTAAGCGGTATCATTTGTTGATGAATTATTTGCCATTTTGTATCAGTTCCAATATTTTTTGTGCTGCAGCTTGCTCTGCTTTTCGACGACTTGTACCTTTAGTTAATACTTCGATATCAACAACTTCGGTGGTACAGCGTACGGTAAACTCTTGATTATGAGATTGCCCTGTCGTTTGAATAACTTCATATTGAGGCAAAGCAATTTTTCGACTTTGCAAATATTCTTGTAAACGGGTTTTAGGATCTTTATGAGTACTGTCTGGCTTGATTTCGTTTAAACGAGAAGCAAACCATTTTAAAATGAGTTCCTTGCAGCTTTCTATCGAAGAGTCCAAAAATACAGCGCCAATAATGGCTTCAACAGCATCTTCTAAGATAGAGTCACGACGATGACCGCCAGACTTTAGCTCTCCTGGCCCAAGAATTAAATGGCTACCCAAATCAAAATCACGGCCAAGCTCAGCTAAAGTTACACCTTTCACTAAGCTAGAGCGCATGCGTGTTAAGTCGCCTTCATCATGCTTGGGAAATAACATATAGAGACGTTCAGCAATAACGTAACCTAGAATTGAGTCGCCCAAAAACTCTAACCGTTCATTATGCGTACCTTTGGCACTACGATGAGTTAGCGCTTGAATAAGTAAAGACTGGTCGTTAAAAACATAACCAATGGCTTTACTTAATTTAGCGATAGCTTGTGGTGTATTTTTAACCACTACTCAATTCCACCTATTCTTGAAAAACGAACGCCTGTTGGGATCCAATGTGGAAGAAAGCTGTCTGATGGGCGGTCAAATTCAAAACTCATCCAAATTGCGACTGCTTCACCTACTAAATTTTCTTCTGGTACAAAGCCCCAAAAACGACCGTCTGTACTATTATCTCGATTATCACCCATGACAAAATATTGCCCTTCTGGCACAACAAACTCGTCTCGCTGAGTGCCGTTTTGTTTGAAGTACATTGGAACTCTTGGTATCACTCGATCATTTACCAAGATATCGTGCGTTTTTTCACCCGTTGTAGACGTATAGCGCGTTAATTTAACACCATTATCGATATAATCGCCTTTACTTTTAAAGGTATGCACAATTTGTTCAAACTCAGGGCAAGTTGTATCGGTTGTTAAACATGCCTGTTTAATATAGATAGCTTTATTACGGTAAATAATGCGATCGCCCGGTAAACCAATAACACGTTTAATATAGTCTATCGTTGGCTCAAGTGGGTACTTAAATACCACAACATCGCCACGCTCTGGCAAACCATTTTCAATAAATTTGTTACGAGCTACCGGATCGCGTAGTCCATAATTAAACTTGTTAACTAAGATAAAATCGCCATCAAGCAGTGTTGGCATCATTGAGCCTGATGGAATTTGGAACGGTTCCCATAAAAAAGAACGCAGTACCAAAACAAACGCAATAACAGGAAATACTTGAACCGCGGTATCAACCAGTGCAGGGGGCTCTATTAGTTTTTCTATTGCTGACTTGCCAAGGGTTTCACCACACTGACTTTGAGCACTTGCTAAGTTTAGTTGACGTTGAGGAGCCCAATAGAATTTATCTATACACCAAACAATGCCAGTAACTACCGTAATAATGACCAAAAAAATTGAGAAATAAACTGCCATGGTATTCCTTTAATTGTCCAATTTAAGTACAGCTAAAAACGCTTCTTGTGGCACTTCAACATTGCCGACTTGTTTCATGCGCTTCTTACCATCTTTTTGCTTCTGCAATAATTTTTTCTTACGACTAATATCACCGCCGTAACATTTTGCAGTTACATTTTTACGTAATTGTTTTACCGTTGTTCTGGCAATTACGTTATTGCCAATTGCTGCTTGAATTGCGATATCAAACATTTGGCGGTGAATAAGCTCTTTTAATTTATCGACCAACATACGACCACGAGGGGCTGAATTGGCTCTGTGAGTTATCATCGCTAAAGCATCAACCCTATCGCCATTAATCATGACGTCGACTCGAACCATATCTGCGGCTTCAAAACGTAAAAAGTGATAATCCAATGAAGCATAACCACGACTGGTTGATTTTAATTTATCGAAAAAATCCATAACCACTTCGGCCATAGGTAATTCGTAAGTAACCGCGACTTGATTACCATGGTAAATAATATCTTTTTGGACACCACGCTTTTCAATACATAAAGTAATAACATTACCTAAATACTCTTGTGGAACCAAAATATTGGCTTGAACAATAGGCTCACGAATTTCATCAATATTATTGATGGCAGGTAACTCGGCAGGGTTATCTATTGATAATAAATCACCATTGGTACAGGCAATTTCATAGTTTACCGTTGGTGCGGTAGTAATTAAGTCAAGATCATACTCACGCGCTAACCGCTCTTGAATAATTTCCATGTGCAATAAACCAAGGAAACCAATGCGGAAACCAAAACCAAGTGCTGATGAATTTTCTGGTTCAAAAAATAGCGAGGCATCATTTAGACTTAACTTATTTAATGCATCACGGAAGTTTTCAAAGTCATCTGAACTAATAGGAAATATACCAGCATAAACTTGTGGTTGTGCCTTTTTAAATCCAGTTAATACTTCTGTGGTTTCTTTCTTACTGATAGTAACCGTATCACCAACGGGCGCACCGTGAATTTCTTTAATACCTGCAATAACAAAGCCTACTTCACCCGCACGTAATATGCCGGTTTCAGTTTGCTTAGGTGTAAATATACCCACTTTATCTATTTGGTGAACTTGTCCTGTAGACATCACCAACATTTTATCGCCTTTTTTAACTTCGCCATTCATCACACGAATTAAAGAGACAACGCCTTGATAGTTATCAAACCAAGAATCAACAATTAAGGCTTGTAAGTTGGCTTTTACATCACCTTTTGGTGGCGGAATATTCGCAACAATAGTTTCAAGTACATCTTCAATACCAATGCCAGTTTTTGCTGAACAAGTCACAGCATCAGTGGCATCAATGCCAATGATGTGTTCGATTTCTTCACAGACACGATCAGGATCTGCTTGCGGTAAATCAATTTTGTTAAGAATTGGCAGAACTTCTAGTTCCATTTCAATCGCGGTATAACAGTTAGCAACTGTTTGAGCTTCAACACCTTGACCAGCATCTACTACCAATAGAGCACCCTCACACGAGGCTAATGAGCGTGATACTTCATAAGAGAAATCAACATGACCAGGTGTATCAATAAAGTTTAACTGGTAAGTTTCGCCATCTTTCGCTTTATAGTCTAAGGTGACACTTTGCGCTTTTATGGTAATACCACGTTCACGCTCAATGTCCATTGAGTCGAGTACTTGCGCTTCCATTTCACGTTCTTGAAGGCCACCGCAATATTGGATCAAGCGATCTGAAAGTGTAGATTTACCATGGTCGATATGTGCAATGATCGAAAAATTTCGGATATGTTTCATAGATGAAAATTCAAATAAATGTTCTAAATACAATAATGCCGAGATTTTAGCTAATTTCGCGCGCGGGGGCTATCTTTAGTTCAAATCTGAGGGTTATTTATGTAACAGAAATTGTTTGAGAGACTTTGCGAAGAAGAATAGGCTGTAGAGCTTTTGCTGTTTGTTGACGAGAAAGTCGTCTTTTCGCCACTTTATGACCAATAAGCCCACCGAACAATCCTAATAATAATGCACTAATTTCATTAGGCAAGTAGCCTTGTTGAACAAAAAACTGACCAGCAGCAGAAAATAAAATCAGCCCAAATAATGGCCAAAAATATACTTGCATTGCTGTACTAAGTAATTTGGTTTCAGGAATACCAATAATGACATTTTCACCAATTTTTACTGCAACTTGACTATCGATATTTAAAACTAACTTTCGATGTGGAATGGCTTTAGCAACTTGTCCACTGGCACAGCTATCAACTTGCTGACAACCGCTACAAGCAGATTTAACAATACTTTCGACAACCAAATTATTGTTGTTTATCTGTGTAACAGTTGCTAGTTCTTCGACCATTTTGTTATGGCCCAAAAGAGACAGAATTAACGATAGCCTTAGCGGTATTTACTGGAATTTTACCAACCACTGAAATTTCTACACCGTTAACCACTTGATTTAATGCGACCGTTGCACCGTCTTTCACGTATTCTTCAGCACGCTGCTTACTTTCACTCGGTCCAACATAAATAGAAATATCAACAAGACCGTCACTAAAAAGCATAAACTCAACGGGACGTTTAGTTAAATTAATACGGTGGCGATTAGAAGCTATTTGTTTAAAGCCTGTTGGGATCCAGTCTACTTGCCAATCAAATTTTACTGTTTCCTCACCTTTTCGAATATCAATCACTTGCGGTAGTTCAGAACTAGCAAGTTGCTTTAATGCATCAGAAATATTTTCACTTATATCTAAATGTGTAAATTGTACCTGCTCTAGTAATTGGCCTTTCCGGGTAATAATCGCCATTTTTAATAACAGACCACTTTCTTGATCTAACCAAAGCCAGTGTCCAAATCTGTGTTGATCTTTGGAGACAATACGGACTAATTGCGCCGGACGACCTAAGACTCTACTGCGACCAACAGGAACAAAACTATAACTTTCTTCTAATACGCTAATATCTTGCGATAATACAGCAGGAATTGGGCCGCTTATACGTTCAGCAGTTACCGAGTAAGGCGGTAATTCTGGTTCGATATAACTGACAATATTAGATTTTCTTAGAATGTCTCGACGTGGTCCATTAAGTAAAGATAATAATTCAAGTTCATTATTTTCTTCACTAATGCCGTGAAACCAATGGTAGGGCTCTGCTTGATTATTTTTAACAACGACAAAAGAAGTCGTAAAATTTAATTCTTGCAGAGACTTAGATAGCCTTTCAAGCCATGATTTAGCTTGATCATTTTCTACTGCGGCTACTGGAAAGCTTAAACTTACCAATAGCAGCACACTGCTAATTATTTTCATTTAGTTGAATCTTCAACCTTTTCTGATTCTTCTTTCACTAAAGCATTCAATTTTATTTGCTGATGGTGATCAGATAATAAAGCTTGGAATCGTCTTTGTTGTTCAACAAAGGCTTCTTTTTGTGATGTTGGTGACGACTGCTGGTAATTGAAACTTACAGGTTCAGCAACACCACCAAGCGGGTTTGTTTGCACAATTTGATTTGGTACGACAGTTTCAGTATCAGCAACGTTTTGTTGTACACCTAAAACCATAAGTCCTGCTGCTGAAGCGGCAATAGCAAGTTGACCAAAAGGTTTTGAAAATTGCACAACTTTCGCTTTGACATTCTCACTAAATGTTGCTTTTTTAGCCGGAGCTAAAATAGTAACTTCTTGTGCAATGGCATCTGAAATTTGAGTTGATAAATCAAAATTTATCGCTTCAGGAACATCTTCACGCATCACATCACCAATTAAGTGATATCGATCCCATGTATCTGATAGCTTTTCATCTTTAAGTAGTTCATCGAACACATCATTAGGTTGTTGATAATTATCAACAAGTGACGAAACTGTTTCAAACTTACTTTCACTCATAATATACCTTAAAAAATCTTAAACATTAATGCTGAAGTAGCGGCTTAATTTTTCTATCTACTGCATCACGAGCTCTAAATATTCTCGATCTTACAGTGCCAACAGGACATTCCATTATTGTCGCAATTTCTTCATAGCTAAGTCCTTCAAGCTCCCTTAGATTTATCGCAGTACGTAAATCTTCAGGCAATTGTTCGATAGTATCAAACACTACTTTCTTAATTTCATTTGTCAGTAAAACTTTTTCCGGTGATGCATTTTCTCTCAATGCATCCCCACCATCATAAAACTCTGCATCTTCAATATCAACATCTGACCCTGGCGGTTTTCGTCCACTGGCAACCATATGGTTTTTTGCACAGTTAACAGCTATCCGATAAAGCCATGTATAAAATGCGCTATCGCCTCTAAAATTAGGCAATGCACGATAAGCTTTTATAAATGCCTCTTGGGTAATGTCTGGCACGTCACTATGATTTCTTACATAACGTGATACCAAATTTGCCACTTTATTCTGATACTTAGTCACAAGCAGGTTAAACGCATTTTTATCTCCGCGTTGCACCCGCTCGACCAATTGTTGGTCGACGTTTTGTTCGCTCATTCGAGCCATATCTCCTAATAACCACTTAACTAACTTTACATCTGGCTCATGGCAAACGCATAAGTAGGACTACACTAGTAGCAAAAAGTTCTCATTATTTTAAAATTTATCAAAAATAATTATTTCAACTGCCTTTATTACTGTTCCAGTAAGGGATTTAACGGTAGTATTATAACCCTGCTATAGAGTACCTCAAAATCAAACATTTATGAATAAACAACACAACTGTGACGTATTAATTATTGGAAGTGGAGCGGCTGGCTTAACACTGGCATTGCACTTAGCTAAAAATGCTGATGTCGTCATTCTAAGTAAAAGCGCCATAAATGCGGGATCTACTTTTTATGCACAAGGTGGTATTGCGGCGGTATTTGATGAAAATGATAGTGTAAGCTCCCACGTGAACGATACACTTATTGCCGGTGCAGGATTATGTGAAGAGCCTGTTGTTCAATATACAGCAGAGAATGCCAAAAGTTGCTTAGAATGGTTAATTGACCAAGGTGTCGATTTTGACCAAGAACAAACCAAAGATGGTGAAACACGTTATCACCTAACGCGTGAAGGCGGTCATAGCCATCGCCGTATACTGCACGCCGCTGATGCAACGGGCCAAGCAATTCAAACGACATTAGTTGATCGCGTAAAAATGCATTCTCGCATTCGCATATTCGAACGTTATAACGCCATTGATCTTATTTGTGATAATAACGATAAACAACAATGCATTGGTGCTTATATTTGGAATCGCAACAGTGAAAAAGTAGAATGCATTGCCGCGCAAAAAACTATTTTAGCAACCGGTGGCGCCAGTAAAGTTTATCAATATACTTCAAACCCAGATGTTGCAAGTGGTGACGGTATTGCGATGGCATGGCGAGCAGGTTGTCGGGTAGCTAATATGGAGTTTAATCAGTTTCATCCTACTTGTTTGTTTCATCCCGGCGCTGGTACATTCCTACTAACCGAGGCATTACGTGGTGAAGGTGCAATTTTACGGCGTCCTGATGGTAGCCGCTTTATGCCATCATTTGATAAACGTGCGGAATTAGCGCCAAGAGATATTGTTGCTCGAGCAATTGATTTTGAAATGAAGCGTTTAGGTGCTGACTGTATGTACCTCGATATTAGTCATAAACCTGTCGACTTTATCAAGCAACACTTCCCAACCATTTATGAAAAAACACAGTCACTTGGCATTGATATAACAAAACACCCTATGCCCGTTGTACCTGCTGCACATTACACCTGTGGTGGTGTAATGATTAATCAGCATGGCCAAACTGATATAAATAATCTCTACGCAATAGGTGAAGTTTCTTATACTGGCTTGCATGGTGCTAATCGCATGGCTAGTAACTCGCTGTTAGAGTGCCTAGTTTTTGCTCGTGCGGCCGCATTGGAAATAGAACAACAAATTGATCCCGCAAAAATACACAGTGCACTTCCTGTTTGGGATGAAAGTCGTGTAATTGATTCAGATGAAGAAGTCGTTATTCAACACAACTGGCACGAATTACGACTATTTATGTGGGATTATGTTGGAATTGTTCGCACCACGAAAAGACTTGAGCGCGCTTTGCACCGTGTAGAATTACTGCAACGAGAAATCGATGACTATTACCGTAACTTTAGAGTAAGTAATAACTTATTAGAACTTAGAAACTTAGTACAAGTTGCAGAGTTAATTATAAAGTGTGCAATGGAGAGAAAAGAAAGTAGAGGTTTGCATTACACCTTAGACTTTCCTGAACTTGATAAAAACGCGGGCGTGACTATTTTAGAACCACAGAAAATATAACCTTTACTTTGTTGTTCTTAACTTCATAGGATCATGTTTTATCGTATTTTTGTAATGAATAACAATGCGTGACAATCGGGCATTATCTTGTGGGGAAAGGCATGCTTTGGGTAGATATTTTTGAGTTTTTGATGATAACGGTTTCAGACTCTGATTAATTGACTCATTTTTCTCAGCTAGCTCCAGCACAAGTGTATAGCCAAAAAAATCTACTCGACTCTGTGGTAATAATTGATATTTTTTTTCATTTAAATGAAACTGACCTGTTTTTGATGCTTCAAAAACAGTTGCAGATATTAGACAACGCCCAATGCCTTTGGTATTCAATAGCCTCGTCGCAAGATAAAAAATCATTATCACAACAACAAAACTTGCAAATATAATATGTAGCAATGTGTAGCAAATAATTGCTGCAACAATAAAAGTAAGCACTAACCCCTTATCAAATTGAAGAAAAAGGGGCATTACGCCAATATTATACTTTGACCCGGTTAAGTATAAGTTGGACCAGGCGGTTGAGCTCTGGGTCTTCACATTCTTCGTGCCCCATAAACCATGCAAACAATTCAGGATCTTGACATTCTAACAAGCGCTCAAAAATGTCCTTATCTTGCTCACTTAATTGATCATATGCCTCTTCGACAAAGGGCATAAAAAGAACGTCAAGCTCTAACATTCCACGACGACAAGCCCAACGTAATCTGGGCTTATTATTGGTTATCGACATAATTCACCATCACTAAATAAAACTAGCGCTATTCTAGCAAGTTCACAAATAAAAACGCTACTTTTAATCAAGTTATGTCGTTTGTCTTTCTAAAAAGTTTATTAATACTGTTATAATAAATTAACCTTTTTTTTGGACCTAATACTAATGACCTTAGCAATTGATACCGCACATCCTACTTATGAGCAATTACCTGCTACTTTTAGTATTTTACTTAATACCTTTAGCGCAATATCCTTAAGCGGCGAAGAACAAACTAAATATCTTCAAGGCCAAGTAACTTGCGATGTTAATGCGGCTGATGATAAAAGTTTAACTCATGGCGCTCATTGCAATGCTAAAGGTAAAGTATTTTCTGTCTTTCGCTTAATTAACCGCTTCTCTGAACATTTACTTTTGCAAAATAAAGCAACGTTAACAGCTTCCATTGCCGAGCTAAAAAAGTTTGGCGTATTTGCTAAAGTAACAATTGAAGAAACAGAAAACTTGGCATTTGCCGCAATTGTTGGCGAAAGAGCAGCCGAAATACTACAAAATAAATATCATACAATTCCTGATAGTTTATCTCCTGTTATACAAGTAGACTCGACAACGCTCGTATACATTGCAGGTATCAAGCCGAGGTATCTATTAATTGATGACAAAGAGAAAACCAGCTCAGCGCTTAAGCAATTTTCTTTGCCTGTGTTTGGACAAAGCATTTGGCAGCTATTAGAAATAACAGAAGGCTTTCCAAACCTTAATGAACCAAGTATTGCAGAGCATGCGCCACAAGTTTTTAATGTTCAAGCTATCAACGGCATTAGCTTTACTAAAGGTTGTTATTTGGGACAAGAAACTGTCGCCCGCATGCAATATTTAGGTAAAAATAAAAGAGCATTATTTGCCCTTTCTTCGAATGTTTCAGCAGATGTTAATCACGGCGATATTATCGAAAGACAAATAGGCGACAACTGGCGCAAAGCAGGTGATGTTATAGAATATTATCAAAATGACGAGCAAGGTTTTGTTGTCCAAGCAATTTTAGCCAGCGATATTACCTCTGAAGATAATTTAAGATTAAAAAAGAACGAATCATCTACGTTATATATATTGCCGTTACCTTATTCGCTTGATTAAAAAGAAAATAAATTTAAAAAGTTAACAATACTAAATAGGAATTTTTATGAAAATAGCCGCTAATAAAGTTGTTGTCATGCACTACGCAGTTTCAGATAGTGAAGATACACTTATCGATAGTTCATATGACCATTCACCTCTTGCCGTTATACAAGGTACAGGGTACTTGATCCCTGGTCTTGAAGACGCTTTAAATGATCATCAAGCTGGTGACAAATTTGAAGTAGAAGTTGCAGCAGACCAAGCTTACGGTGAACGTCATGACGGTTTTGTTCAAACAATTCCTAAAGCAATGTTCGGTGAAATTGAAGACTTAGATGTCGGTACTCAATTACGCGCAACTACAGATGATGGTGAACAAACCGTTATCGTTATCGATGTACAAGGTGATGAAATCACAGTAGATGGTAACCACCCATTAGCCGGAATTGATTTAAAATTTGAAGTTGAAGTATTAGAAGTTCGTGATGCGACAGAAGAAGAATTAGCACATGGCCATGTACACAGTGAAGAAGGTTGCGGCCACAGCCACTAAGTTAAGCATGAAGCAAAATTTAGCCTAAAGTAAAACTTAGTCTGAAGAAAAAATGAAAAAGCCCGAATCATTTCGGGCTTTTTTCACTGCATATACACGGCAACAATATTATTTATCGCTGGTAAAGGCTTATTTAATGGTCTTAAAAAACTGAACGGAATGACGAACGACCACTGCGCCTGGTTGACCGGCGGTTACGCATTCTACTATGTAGTTCTCTACGCTTAGAGTCTAACCATTCTTCACGAGTAATCGTTGTATCACCCGATCTGCCTTCTTCACGCTCTCTATATGCACAGAATTCTTCAAAAGCTTCAATATCTGGTTGTAACTCTTCTGCAACCAACTCGATCATAATGGCATCATCTAAAAAGCCTAAAACTGGAATATGATCAGGCACTAGGTCTTCAGGATCAGAAAAATAAGCAAGCGCACTAATAACATCAGCTCGTTCTTCTGCTGGAATTTTCCACTCACTGTCTTCAATCATTGCAACCAAAGTCTCAAGCTTCTTAAGCCTTTCACTAACAAATGCAGGTACGTCATCTTTTACTTCTGCACTTAGGTTTTTCGCATTCGCTAAAATATCAACTTCTGAAAGCGCTTTTGCTCCCGCTTGTGCTTTACGCATAACATCGCGAAAATGATCTAAATCCGACTCTTTCAACTCCAAGGCTTCTCCAACACACTGATGTCTGTAGTCCCAGCAATTGACCACTGAAAAGGTAATGAGGCACAGGCTGCAGCA